>Ga0307380_10001612_pt1 | contig 32908 bp, 28 predicted proteins | sample UN3MG_FD_202239 | JGI IMG/M metagenome (GOLD analysis project Ga0307380, IMG submission 202239) | Soil microbial communities from Risofladan, Vaasa, Finland - UN-3 | ecosystem: Environmental > Terrestrial > Soil > Coastal area > Acid sulfate soil | place: Finland: Risofladan, Vaasa | collected...
AGCCCAGCTCTCCAATACTTCACGGTCTTCAACTGTAAGAGACAATGCTTTTGCTGGAGTATTCATAATGCATAATGATATCACTCACTCGTCAAATCGTCAAGCTATTCCCCAGACAGAACACTAGAGTCTCCAAATGCCGAAATCGGGTTGACATCACCTTTGGAGGGGGAGTTCCGGAAGATGGCTCCTCGTAGTGGACAAGCTTCGAACTCTCACCGAACTCGCCCCTGAGACCGTGGAGGCTCTGTCTTTCTGAGTTCCCTAGGAGGATCCGAAGCGGGGGGGGGGCTCGCGATCGGGAAGGGAGTGGAGGACGCTCTTAGAACTTCTGAGTGGCCACAGGTAGAGGTATTAGGAGGCCTCTTTGTGCCATGAGGTACTAGCCAGTACAGAGCTACCTATGAACCCCAGCTTCAATCCTAGCTCCACTTCTGGACCGATTTCAGGGGGTCAGCTCTTTCCCCCCTTTTTTCATCGTCTCTATTGGAGTTACCCCGTTTCAGTGGACAGTGTAGCGTTTGACAGCTCTGTTGTCTGCGTGGCCGTGGACTCGATGTGACAGGATTGTCCTCCGCGGACCCCGTGAGACCCCAGACAAGCACGTACGACTTCCTTCTTCTCCTCGTCTGTCTTGTCCGCCGAAGCCGACACCTCAGCGAACCTCCTCTCGTAGCTGAGCGGCGAGTCATGACCGAGCGACGAGTGGCGGCGGTGCGGATTGTACCAGCCCTCGATGAACTCGAACACGGCCATCCGCGCTTGTGCTCGACTGTCAAACACCTGGCGGTCTAGCAGCTCGCACTCCAGCGTAGCGAAGAAACTCTCGCATAGCGCGTTGTCGTAGCAGTCCCCCACCGACCCCATCGACGGCCGGACTCCGGCTTCCTTGCACCGACGGCCAAAGGCAATCAAGGTGTACTGCGTCCCCCGATCTGAGTGATGGATTACCCCTTGGGAACGCCGTTGCGAGACGGCCATTTCAAGGGCGTCAAGCACCAGCTCTGTTCGCAGGCGGTTGGCCATCGCCCAACCAACCACCCGGCGGCTGAACGCATCCACCACCGCCAAGTAGACAAACCCCGCCCGGGTCGCAACGTACGTGATATCAGCCACCCACAGCCTGTCGGGCGCATCGCTGGTGAACTCACGCTCGACCAAGTCCGCTGCTGGTTGTGCCTCGGGATCACGTTTCGTCGTGCTCCGGCGACGACGTCGACTGACTCCCTCCAGCCCAGCCACACGCATCAGTCGAGCCACCCGGTTGCGACCCACCTTCATCCCATTCGCCTTCAGTTCCGCGTGGATCCGAGGTGACCCGTAGGTCTCTCGGCTCCAGGCATGGATCACCTTGATTCGCTCAAGGAGGATGACGTTCTCTCGTGCACGTTTCGACGGTAGACGGTTGCGCCACGCGTAGTACCCACTGGTGGAGACCTCCAGCACGCGGCACATCGTGGCCACCGGATAGCAAGCCTGGTGTGCGCTCACGAACTCGTAGACCTTGGTGGCACCGAGTCGGTCTCCCGAGCGAACCAGGCCGCGGCTTTTGCCAAGATCTCCCGCTCCAGACGAAGCTGGCGGTTCTCACGGCGTAGACGGCGCAAGTCCTCCCGCTCGTCCGTGGTCAGCCCGATAGCACTACGGCCTTCGTCGCGGTCTGCCTGTCGAACCCAATTGCGGATCTTCTCGTACGAGGGCTCAAACTCCCGCGCCAATTCACGCGGCGTTCGCCCAGCCCGTACAAGTTCCACCACCTGCCGGCGGATACGGCAGTCGTGTCTTCGGCATCGTGAACTCCTCCCTCCCAAGTCCTAAAGTGTCCACGAAACCGGGTCAACTCCACTTACCGGTCAGATCCTAGCGCTGCACCCAGATCGACTTCAGAGCAGTGAAGCCATGAGCAAAAACCTTCATGAAGTACTGACCCCAGCGCGACAATAGTTCAAAGGGGGCTTTCGCAGACTTGACAGAGAGCGTTGTCTGGGCGTAAAATCGTTTGCGCAAACGTTTCGAAACTGGGGGTCTCTAGTGACAAGTACTATGAAGGATGTTGCTAAGAGAGCTGGCGTCTCCATATCCACTGTTTCCCACGTGCTTAATAACACACGCTTTGTCAGCGAGGCATTGCGATCCAAAGTGGAACACGCTATTGAGGGACTGGCGTACCAGCCGAACCCCCTCGGGCGAGGGCTTAGGAAGGGGAAAAGTTTTACAATCGCGTTGGTCCTTCCCGACCACGGCAATCCCTTCTTTGTTCAAGCAGCACGAGGTGCCCAGGAGCTAGTTCGGCAACAGAACTACAGCCTGATTACCTGCAATACGGATGAGGAACTGGATCAAGAAGCGTTTTACATCTCTTCGTTGCTGCAAAGGAAAGTGGATGGCTTCATTATTGCCCCCACCCAAGGTGGCAGCGGAAACTTGCAGCCATTGGTTGAGACGCAGACTCCTTTCGTTGTTATTGACAGATACGTTGACGGCATTCCAGCAGATCAGGTCGTCTCCGACAACAGAACAGGGGGCTATCAAGCCACTGAGCATCTCATACAGTTGGGTCACAAGAGAATCGGGTTGCTTGTTGGCATACCTCTCTTGACCCCGATTATCGATCGAACAGAGGGCTATCGGCAAGCCTTGCAGGCTAATGGAATGGAGGTGGATGAGAATCTGCTCTCGGAAGGCTGTTCACAGATTGAGGAAGGATATCTAGCCATGGAATCATTGCTCGCAATCAATGGACTCACTGCCGTCTTTAGCACCAACAATATGATGTCCCTCGGGGTTCTGCGCTGCCTAAAGGATAAGAGGATTAGGTGCCCCGAAGAAATATCTTTAGTCGGTTTTGACGATGCAGAGTGGGCTACTTCAATCTCTCCAAGTCTAACGGTCGTGGCGCAACAGCCTTATGAGATGGGTTTTATAGCTGCGGAGTTGCTTTTCGCAGCCATCGAAAGCAAGAACGACAAAGCCAAACCGAGGACGATTAGGCTGGAAACGAGCCTCATATCAAGGGAATCAACTGCTAAACCACTAAATTCTGGGAGGTGATAGACATTCGTAGATATATAGGTTAAAGTAAGGTTGAACCACAAGAGTAAACATAGGGAGGTTCCAATGAAAAGAAGCGTGAAAGTGTTGCTTCTAGTGTGTGGCTTGTTGGCGGCGTTCGCTTCGATAGGAGCAGGGCAACAGCTAGTGAGAATTGGTTGTTCGTGGCCAACCTATATCGATCCTGCCGTGGGATTGGACGAATCTAGCACCGCCTCTATGATTAATCTGTACGATACGCTAGTGCACCCGAATTCCGACGGCAGCATTTCCCCTCATGCAGCCAAGAGCTGGCAGATTTCGTCCGATTTCCTTAGTTACACGTTTAAGATAAGGGAAGGGATAAGCTTTCATAACGGTAATGAACTGACTGCGGAGGACGTTAAATTCAGTATGGATAGATTGCTGGCAATCGGAGAAGGATACTCCTATTTGTTCAGGGATAGGGTCGACAGCACTGAAGTCCTCGATGAGTATACGGTTCGGTTCACTTTGAAGGCTCCCTTCGGGCCTTTCATCTCTGCCTTGGTAAGGCTCTTCATACTCGACAAAGAATCCGTACTGGAACACACTGCGTCGGGTCCTTATGGCGAGTTTGGGGACTACGGCAAGGAATACCTGGCTAGAAACGATGCTGGCTCAGGGCCCTATACGGCGAGAGACGTTAGGGTTGAAGAATATGTGCTTTTGGAACGCTTTGCAGACTACTGGGGCGAGATTAGTCCTAACGCTCCAGATCAAGTTAAATTCATGAAGTCGCCGGACCCCGTTACCGTCAAGACTCTGATGAAAAGAGGGGAGCTTGAGATCACTGACGCATCAGAGCCTATGGAATCGTACGAGGCCATGAAGCAGATGGAGGGAGTAGATGTAGCCAATCTGTATACCGGTGGCTGCCACTATCTGATGTTGCACAATGGAAGAATGCCAACCGATGACATTCACTTCAGGAAAGCTCTCTCTTGGCTGTTTGATTACGACGAGCTAGTTAGCACGATCTTCCCTGGATCCGTACAGGCAAGCGGTCCTGTCAGTCGAATAATCGGTGGTCATCAAGACGGGCTGTTCCAATATCACAAAGATCTTGATAAGGCAAGAGAAGAACTACGTAAGTCCAAATACTACGACCAGCTTGATGAAATTGTCGTGGTCTTTGGCGTCAATTCCGATGTGCCTGCACAGAGCAAACTAGCCCTGTTGTTGCAGGCGGACGCGGCAAAAATTGGAGTGAATATCGAACTGGTCAATATGCCGTGGGCAACAATAGTAGATGTAGCGGCGGACAAGGAGAGAACCCCGAACTTGATGTATATTGCTGTTGCTCCCAGTTATGCTGAGGCTGGCTCCGTGTTGGAGTCCAAATACCACTCAAGCAGTGCTGGCACGTGGGAGCAGACAGAATGGGTGATGAATCCTCTAGTTGACCAATTGATCGAGGATGCGCTAATCACAATTGATAGACAGGAGAGATTCGAGAAATATGGGTTGATACAGCAGATAGCAGTAGGAAGTGCTTTCTCCATCTTTGTCTGCGAAGCCCTCGACTTTCATGGTTACCAGTCAGCCTATCTCAACTGGCCTCAAATTGAGAACCAGATCCCCGTGACGGGATACTCGTACGAGTGCCGCTTCATCGAGGTCTTCCCGGAAAAGAAACCGTGAGGAAGCCAGGACATAAATGAGTAAGACGGAGGCTAGCACTATTGAGACTCTGTTGTGCTAGCCTCCTGTGAATGTTGGGAGAGGGGTACAAAGTGATGATGGTCTACCCTCACATGGGGCCGTGCTAGCTTTCGCAATAACCGTGCTTGGCGTAAATCATCTTCTGGGCGATCGCTTGATTGATATAGTAGTAGTCTCTAGGTGAGAAGACATAAGACGTAGAGCTTGCGTCAGCTATTCTGGGTACAGTAAGGCAATAGAGAGGAGAGGGGGATGTTAGAAAACAGGTCGGTTATCGATTGGCCCACTGGCGTTACTGTCTACAAGCCCAGCAAGTGCTATAACGGGTATACTATAATCAACCCATACCGTTCTGTGCTCATCCTTTTGATCGATATGCACGGGCGGGTTGTCAAGACATGGTACGCCCACCCGGACGAACGACGCGAATCTTGGTTCACGAAGCTCCTTCCCAATGGTAATTGGCTTAGCCTGCTATACCGAACTCCAGTTCTCCACGATGCTTCTTCCCCTCTACGACATCCCGATAGCTTTTCTAAGAAGGATTTCCACTCCAGTATAGTAGAGATGAGCTGGGGGGATGGGGTTATTTGGGAATACCAAGCTGCGAGTGGGGGGCTTATTCATCATGACGCGAGTCGGCTTCGGAGTGGGAATACTCTTATCCTTCTCGAAAAAGAGGTTACGGTCGCTGGCATATCGGAAAAACCCGTTGCAGAGAACTTCCTTATTGAAGTAACACCGGAGAACGAGATAGCCTGGGAGTGGTATACAACCGAACATTATGATGAATTCGCTTTCTCTGAGAAGGCCAAAGAGTTGATGCGGGAAGAAGGAGGTGACATCTTTCACACAAATACGTTGCACGTCCTCCCGGGGAACAGACTCGGAGAATCTGACCCCCGCTTCAGAAAGGGGAACATTCTCTGCTGTCAACGCAACACCAATACTATTTTCATTATAGATAGGATCACAAAAGAAATAGTTTGGACTTGGGGCGAGAAGCAAGTGGTGGGTCCTCATCATCCGACGATGCTGAAAAACGGGAATATCCTGATTTACGATAATGGAGGGCAGGCAGGATATCCACCACGGACTCGTTTTTACACCCGGCTGGTTGAGATCAATCCCTTGACAGGTAGAATCATCTGGGAATACGCGCACGAACGATACAGCTATAAGGAAACAGCGAAGTTCTTTAGTCCTTCTTGGGGTTCGGTTCAGAGATTGCCTAATGGCAATACCTTTTCGCTTGACGCCCATAAGGGTAGACTGTTTGAGATCACCCCCCAGGGTGAAATAGTCTGGGAGTACATCAGTCCATTTGCCTGGGGGTGGGGAACTCGGGCTTTGGATTCCGGTATGTATCGTGCTTATCGATATGGCTATGACGAAATTTCGGGAATAGACCCTGTTTTCGAAGAGACCAGTGGCCACATTGGTGCCCCCCCTTGTTGCGTAAAACTTCCACCGGAAATTGGGCTCCCGTCTTTGGACTTGCCATGAAGCCTTAACCGCAGTGAACGACAAAGCGGAGCTAACGCGTGTCGGACATGAAAATGCCAGAATGCAGGAGATGGGTCTGTAAAAGCCGGTCAAACGCTACAGGTGTCGCACGACTAGGAGTGAGCATCGCGATCCACACTTGAGGAGCAATTATGTCCTTTGTTGCATACTTTGCACGAAGAGTTGCATACTCGATACTGATCTTATTTGGACTCTCCATTCTGACATTCGTTATTGCTAGGGTGATGCCAGGTGATCCAGCTCGGATGGCCCTGGGGGCTAGAGCTCCGAAGGATGTGGTTTTGAAATGGCGCGAATGGATGCATCTGGATGAGCCTCTTTACATTCAATACTATTATTGGATGAGAGATGCAGTTCACGGTGATTTTGGGATGTCGCTTTATACTCGTCGGAATGTAGCAATTGACATAAAGACGTTTCTCCCAGCAACAATGGAGCTCATCTTGTTTTCTGGGATACTCTCGGCAACTTTTGGGTTGCTGCTGGGAGTTATGTCTGCTCGATATAAGAACTCATTGACAGACAACACAATTCGCGTAACGGCCTATTTTGCTGTTGCAACTCCTCAATTCGTAGTTGCTATCTTCTTGCTGTTGCTGTTTGGGTATGTGCTCGAAGTCTTGCCCACGATGGGCAGGCTGAGTGAACACATCCTGCCTCCACCAACTGTCACAGGAATGATGACAGTTGATAGTATTATTAGCCGTGATTTCCGCGCTTTCTTTGATGCACTAAAGCACCTCATAATGCCAGGGATCGCGTTGGCGCTCGGGCCGGCTGCTCAGGAAGCACGCATTACTCGATCCAGTATGATTGATAATGCTGAGAAGGACTATGTTACAGCGGAGCGGTGCCAGGGGATACCAGAGAGAGTGATCAATTCGAAGTATCTACTTAAGCCATCCGTCATAGCTACTGTGTCGATCATGGGGCTGCAATTTGCTGGAAGTCTCGGTAGCGCTTTCGTCGTGGAAGTCATCTTCGGTTGGCCGGGACTGTCCAGCTATGGAACTAATGCTATGCTGAACAAGGATCTGAACGCCATTTCCGGGGTGACTTTGATAATAGGACTTGTCTTTATAACGATGAACCTCATCGTGGATGTAATAGTGGCGTATCTTGACCCACGGATTCGTTTGAGGGAGGAAGAAGAGTAGACGGCCATGAAACAACAACGCCATGTGTTCGCAGATTTGTTCGATAGGGACTGCGAAGGTTTCAAGAGGGGCCTGTTCAAGTTTTCCCGGAACCCATTATCGGTTATCGGCCTTATGATCGTTCTTGCAGTAGCTGTTCTTGCTTCATTCGCTCCGTACATCGCCCCATATCCAGAACATGCCGGCAAGTTTGTCAACTTTGATGAAGCAAGCCAAGCTCCCAGTTTGAGACATCTCTTTGGGACGGACACAGTGGGCAGAGACATATTGAGTAGGATCCTTTTCGGCTACAGATTCTCGCTGCTTATGGGAGTGATTGTCTTGTCTTTAGTGGTCCCCCCAGGCGTCGTTTTGGGATTGATGGCTGGGTATTTTAAGAATACGTGGATTGACACGCTGATCATGCGTATTACAGATATATTCCTTGCACTTCCGCGTTTGGTTTTGGCGCTAGGGATAGCTGCGGTCCTAACTCCTAGTCTGAGCAACTCGATGATCGCGGTATCTCTAGTGTGGTGGCCTTGGTACTGTAGGAATGTTTATGGAATTACGTCATCCATACGGAACGAGTTCTACGTACAAGCGGCTGAAGCGATTGGGGCAAGGACGCCACACATACTATTTCGCGAGATACTTCCCAACTGCATCTCGCCGGTGCTCACTATGGTTACCTTGGATATGGGCATAGTGATCTTGATGGGGGCGACCCTAAGCTTTCTTGGTCTCGGTATCCAGCCTCCCAAGCCAGGGCTGGGGACAATGGTTGCTGACGGAGCCATGTACATGCCAGAAAGCTGGTGGATTTCTGTATTTCCTGCCCTCGCCATCATAGCAGTAGTGTTGGGATTCAGTCTATTAGGCGACGGCTTAAGGGATCTGCTCGCAGAGGAGAAGGTATAGACTCAGTGAGTAATGACGCTGTCCTCGAAATTGTGGATCTACATGTGCAGTTCAAGGTTTACGGCGGCCTCCTCAGGGTGCTGGATGGTGTTGATCTCCTGATCAGAAGCAAGGAGAAAGTTGGGTTAGTGGGAGAGACTGGTTGTGGCAAGACGATCACACTAAAAACGGCAATACGTGTATTGCCCAGTCCGCCCTGCAAAATCCCAAGAGGCGAAATACTGTTCCAAGGGCAAGATATTTTGAAGATGTCTCGGAAAGAACTCCAGTACTTTAGAGGGAAAAAAATAGCCATGATCCCACAGGATCCGACTGCGTCTCTCAACCCGGTCTTCAAGATCGGGACACAGCTTACCGATGCTATCAAGTATTCAGCCGGTTCGAAGAAGAACTTGACGAAAAAGAGAATACTAGACAAAGCGATCGGTATACTCAAAGAAGTCGGCCTACCTGACGTCATGCGGAACATGAACAGCTATCCCATTCAGCTAAGTGGAGGAATGAAACAGCGCATTTTGATAGCCATGGCTCTGGTAGCCGAATTAGACCTCCTATTTGCTGACGAGCCGACCACGGCGCTAGATGTTACAATACAGGATCAGATTCTAAGGCTTATGCACGCGTTAGTCGATAGAAGGCAAGTTGCAATGCTGCTCATCTCTCATAATTTAGGAACTATTAGAGAATCAACCGATATAACGTATATCATGTACGCTGGGCAGATTGTCGAGGTTGCTGAGACTGAGAAAATCTTTTCAGACCCCCTGCATCCGTATACCAAGGCCTTAATAAGCTCGGTCCCAAAGCTAACAGGTGGTGGAATAAGCCCTGGTATTCCTGGAATGATTCCCAACTACATGCAGCCGCCGCGTGGATGCAGATTCCAACCTAGATGTGACCATGCAACCAATGCTTGTATGCAGAAACCGCCTCTTCAGCAAATTGCAGGGGACCACAAAGTAGCATGCTTCCTCTATCAAAAGTGACCGAAATGACAAACAATGTGTTGGTCCTAAGGGACGTAAGGAAATACTATGCAATCCGAAAAGGATTGTTTAGGAAAAGGATTGGGAATGTCAAAGCTGTTGATGGGGTTAGCCTGACGATAGGGGAAGACGATCTTTTTGGTCTAGTTGGCGAATCAGGATCGGGGAAATCCACTTTGGGACATACGATAGTAGGGCTTCAGAAAGCTACTAGCGGATCGATAATCTTCAAGGGTAATGAGATAACACACATAAATAAGAAAGATCGAAGACCTCTAAAAAAAGAACTTCAGATTGTATTTCAGGATCCAGGCTCATCTCTCAACCCAAGAAGAAGCATTAAGCAGACACTACAGCTTCCGTTGAAAGTACACAATATCGGTAACAATAAGCACATGCTAAAAACTGTGGAAAACCTTCTAGAGATGGTAGAACTGCCGCTTGAGTATATGCGCAAACATCCTGCTGCGCTGAGTGGTGGCCAAAAGCAGCGAGTCGCGATTGCGCGGGCATTGGCTACTGAACCATCATTCATCGTTCTCGATGAGCCTACTTCAGCACTTGACGTCTCTGTACAAGGTAAGATCATGACCCTGTTGCTAAAGCTACGTGAGAGGTTTGGCCTTTCTATGCTCTTCATTACTCATGATCTCAGTCTAATGCGCAATGTCGCCTCGAGTTTGGCTATTATGTATCTAGGTAAGTTGTGTGAGGAAGCCGAGACCTCCGAGTTTTTTCAGAACCCACTTCATCCGTATACGCAGATGTTGCTTTCAGCAATTCCAGTAGTCTCCAAGGAGGAAGAAGCCGTCAAGCCCAAGAAGATGATCTCCACGGGAGAGGTGCCAAGCCCCGTGAATACTCCCCCCGGCTGCAGTTTCCATCCCCGTTGTCCAAGCAAAATGGATGTCTGTTCCCGGGTTGAGCCGGCAATTATTGAGGCAAAAGAGGGACACACTGTGAAGTGTCATCTTTTTGCAGAGTGAGGTACAGATCTCGCAGCTTCTTTGTAAGCGGATTGGTACGGAGAGATAGGAGGTATGTCCTATGAGGAGGTGAGACATACGGTGAATAGCGGTGTGCGGATGAACAGCCGTTGTGAGCCAGCAACTTCGGAAGGGATGAAGTCCAAAGAGTGTTAGACAAGAGCGGTACGGATAGCGCATAGCTCATCCGGTACCTATGCAAGATAGTTGTGCGCCGAGTCCTGGCATGCGAAGACCTGGCAAGTCGACGAAGTCTAAGAGTTACATACATTCTTGCGAAAGGGGTGAACGCGTATGAGAGCTGCTGTAGTCAAGAAGCCGGGAGAGCTAGTCCTTGAGGATATTCCAGAGCCGGAACCGCGAGACAGAGAGGTTCTTGTGAAAGTACGGACTGCCTCAATTTGCAATGCAGTTGATCGTCATATTCTAGAGGGAACCGCTACTGGTTACTTGGATCACTATCCTCAGATTCTTGGCCACGAAATAAGTGGAGAGGTAGTGGATGTTGGCTCACAAGTTGATGACGTCGATATCGGTGAGCGGATTGTCTTCTTCAAACTGGGTGGATTTACCGAGTACGTAGCGCTGGACATCGCTGAGTATGCTTTTGCAAGAATTCCCAGCGAGCTAAGTGATGATGAGGCGCCTCTCTGTGAAATGCTTCACGGATCCCTTATTGGAACTCTCTTCCCAGCGCACATCAAACCTTGGGAACGGGTCCTGATTATCGGGCAGGGGCCGCTGGGCCTACTCACCCTGCAGCTTGTTAGGGTGTTGGGAGCTGAAACTGTTTCTGTAGTGGACTGCTACAAGAATAGAGTCAAGAAGTCAGAGGAACTAGGAGCTGACTATGGATATAGCTACTCTGAGCTAGCAACAGATGAAATTGTTCGAATGGTTAGGAACGATATGGGCTTGTCGAATCTCACAATCATGTGCATCGACGAAGATCTATCCCCCACCAAAGACGTTGGCAAGTTGGCAACCGACACTTTGGTGCATGGTGGGCGTCTAACAGGCCTAACAGTTGAGATCCAGAAGCCTGGCCCTCAAATAGATCTCCAGGCAATCTTCCAGAAGAGCCTGAAAGTCTCTAGGGAACTTGCTAGCATTTACGACTATAATTCATTGGAACTTCAGAAGAAAGCGTGGCAACAGGGAGTCAACTGGGTAAGTGAGGGCAAGATTGATATGGCCGCTCTCGTAACCCATCATGTATCCCTTGAGGACGTTGAGAAAGGCGTTATGTTGTGTAGAGATGAGCCAGAGACCTGCATTAAGGTAATCGTGCACATTGGGGACTAGGAATGTCTCGAAAAGCTTGACGAGACCCGATTGGATTGGGGAGGTACGAGAAATGAGGCTAGCCATGTCTGGCCAGCAGTTTGGAGAGGAAGAAGCCTTAGAGAATGTTTCGCGTACTCTGAAAAGATTCTCTGTTTCATGGATTGAACTGTGGACTTTTAACCTCATAGGTGGCCAAGAGTATCAGTGTGGCGGCGCGAATCTGCAACTAACAAAAGAGGTTTTGGACGAGTGCGGGATTGGTGTAGCGTGTATCACGAACGGCGGTGCTTCCTACGACGAAACACGAAATGACCCCGAGAAATACATAAGAGCTATGAAGCACACAATCAATGCTGCCAGAGTGCTTGGTGCAAAGCTGGTGAACTGCTATGCCCACAATTATGCACTGCTTGGAAGCGACAGTATCAAGCCGCTTGTCGAGGTAATGAAACCTATTGTGCGGTATGCACAATCGATGGGGATCACAATTGTACTGGAAAATGAAGCGGACGACCTTTCGGGTACACCAGAAGGTATGCTTAAGATTTTGGCGGCAATGGACTCGGATGCTTTCAAAACGACGTTTGATCCAGCCAACTACTACCAAGCGAATGTCGAGGCTTTTCCATTTGCGTACGAGATGCTGCGTGAACACATAGCGCATGTGCATGTGAAGAACGGTTGCCAATTTAGGTCGGAAGTGCATCAGAAACTCGCAAAAGGAGGGAATTTCGCCCCGCCTAATGATAGCAAGCACATATACTATCCACCGCTATCGGACGGGGCTGTAAACATCGAGGGTTTTCTGAAGCGCTTGAAGGAGGATGGGTACGAAGGCTTTTGCACTCTCGAACCGCACGTAGAAGGCAGCATGATCGTGGAATACTATGATAGTGAAACACGATATATGATAGATAAAGGCATAGTGTAAGGCTGAAATGGGCATCCGCGCGTGTGAAGGCGTGTTATGAAGGATAGCTTGTAGTTCACGCAGTGCTACGTTAGAGAGGGTAAAAGAAATGTGTACTTCAGACGAAACGGTTCATAAAAGGATTAGCCTAAACGGTCAGTGGAAATTGGGTGTCTCTAACCTCAAGTGCCCAGGCGACGAGGAGATACAGGTGCCCAGGGGTAATGGCGAGGGAGACCGATGGATTGACGCAACTGTTCCTGGCCAGGTGCATCTAGACCTATTGCGAGCGAGGTTAATCAGTGACCCGTTCTATGGGAAGAACGCCGAGACCCTTGATTGGATTGGAGACCAAGATTGGTGGTATAGAAAGGTTTTCACGCTATCAGAGCTTTCCAAGCGCAGGCAGTACTTCTTGACTTTTGAGGGATTGGACACCTTTGCCACAGTATGGCTGAACGAGACCCCGGTAGGGGAGAGTCGTAATATGTTCATTCCGCTAGAACAAGAGATAACGGATGAGCTGAAACAAGGCGAAAATACGCTAGTAGTACAGCTTCGCTCTCCACTTGAGGAAGTCTCTGAGAGAGTGAATGCGAGTTCTATCGATGAGCGATTCTTGCATCCTCAAATCTTTGCGCGGAAGAGCCAGATGAACTACGGATGGGACTTCGCTCCAAATGTTGTTACGGCTGGAATCTGGAGACCCGTCTGGCTGGATTCGTACTCCACTGGGAGGATACGAGGGTGTTTTGTATACACCAAAATCAAGTCAGAGCGTACAGCTGAACTACAACTCGAGATCACAATAGACCGTTTACTCGAACAAAGCACTTCCCTGCGGCTAGAAATTGCGTTGTTTGACGCTCGAAACAAGAAAGTGTTTGCGGCCGAAGAAGACCTTCCTAGTACAGCCCCACCTACGAAACTGCACTGTTATTCCTATGATATCCAGGGTATACACCTTTGGTATCCTCACAATATCGGAGATCCGTATTGTTATACAGTCAACATAAGCCTGCAGGATGGCACGCACAAGATCGATGAATGGACTGAGAGAATTGGATTCCGCGAAGTGGAGCTGGTCAAGAAGAAAGATGGAGAAGATGCCTTCTATTTCAGAGTCAACGGAATAAGAACCTTTGCCAAAGGGGGTAATTGGGTGCCTGCAGACGCATTTCCCCCTAGGATAACGCAAAGGAAATATGAAAAGTTGCTACATATGGTTAAGAGCGCAAATATGAACATGCTGCGAGTTTGGGGAGGGGGTATAGTTGAAGACGACGTTTTCTACGACCTATGCGACGAGCTCGGAATCATGATTTGGCAAGACTTCATGTATGCTTGTGCAAGGTATCCTGAAGATGATGAGGATATAGATTTGGCCAAGCAAGAAGCCAGGGCCGTCATCGAACGGTTGAGAAATCACCCCAGTATCGTTCTATGGTGCGGAGACAACGAATGCGAATGGGTGGTCGGTTCGTTACATATCGTCCAGAAGGAGGTAATAGACACGTTATGCAATGATCTTGACCCCACGCGGCCTTACTGGCCGAGCAGTCCGCACGGAGGGCAAGATCCCAATTCTTCTGAACAGGGGGACCGTCATAACTGGGACGTTTGGCATGAAAGGCTTCCCTATCACAGTTACTCGAAGGATTCAACACGCTTCTGTAGCGAGTTTGGATTGCAGGCTTTCCCCATTATGAGATCACTTTCAAAATTCATCCCAAAGGAGCAGTTGGAGAACCCAAACTCTGACAGTCTCGTATTTCACAACCTTCAATGGGAGAAGCTCTCGCACTATCTTGAAGATATGGGAAGGCTCGAGGACTGGGATTTGTCTGATTATGTGCGTTTCTCACAACTGATACAAGCTGAGGCCTACAAGTTTGCAATTGAACACTTCAGGAGAAACCCGCTGTGCGGTGGATGTCTTTTTTGGCAGGTCAACGAACCATGGCCTGCAGTCTGCTGGAGCGTTATTGATTACTATCTAGAACCCAAGATGACCTATTTTATTGTAAAAGAGGCGTTTAGGAATCTCATTCTGTCCATTGAACAAAGATCGGACGAGATAGCCATCTGGATATGCAACGGTACAGGGACCCACTTCAAAGGTAAGCTTGAACTTCTTGTGTCTTCATTCGAAGGGAAGGAAATGTGGAATGACACAGTAACGACTGCCGTAGAACCTTTTAGTTGCAAAGACGCGTATTCTCTGCACGTTACGAACTGTGGAAAACCAAGAAAAACTTCCTCGTTGGCCTTATCCCTTGAACAAAGGAAGACGTGTTTCCTGCAAGTGCGCTTTGTTTCAGGGGCAGGAGTATCTGCGGAGAACATCCACCTATTTGCGGGGCAACGTGACCTCCGGTTGCCAAAAGCCGAATTGAAACTCGCTGCCAAGCCACTTGAGAGTGAAGACAACGATGAGCGAAGATTCCTAGTAACTGTTAAAACAGACAAATACGCCCGGATTGTCCAGCTGAAAAGCGAGAAGTACGAAATAGAAGTAGAGAGGAATTTCTTTGATCTTCCACCCCAGGAGGAAATCGAAACATCCGTCATAATAAGACACCCACAAGATGATCCCGTAGTAATCACAGCCAAAGCATGGAATAGCACAGAGGCAAGAATGTCGCTTAGTGCGTAGCTTTATTTCATGCAGAGCGGCGGGCAGATCGTTAGGATATGAGGTTGGAATGTTGTACCAGTTTAAGTGCTTGGCCCATCTTCTACAGTTTGAGGGGCTGTTGATCGCGCAAATGCAGACCAGATAGCATCGAGTTGTGGAATGTTGAGAAATGCGGTGCCAACAATATCTGAAAATCCCTTGACAAGAAGCGTATTCAATGCTAGCATGGAGGTGGTAGAAGAAGGAGGGGGCGATGTTCATCCGCGTCAAGCGTGCCGGTCAACACGAATACTTGCAATTGGTCGAGAACCGTAGAGAAGGAACCCACACCAAACAACGCATCCTGGTCACATTGGGCCGCCTGGATCGCCTCCATGCCAAGGGGCAGGTGGACGTTCTCCTTCGTTCTCTAGGACGGTTCTCTGAAACCGTGCAGATCCAAGAGGCGCACGTGTGTGGGAATCTCGAGGCACTCCGTACCCATTGTATCGGGCCAGCGTTAGCCTTCGGTCGTCTGTGGAAGGAACTCAAGCTCGATCGCATCCTGGAACGAACTGGTTGAGAAACGAGGGTTCCGGTTCGATGTGGAGCGAGCGATCTTCGCCGCGGTTGTTCATCGCCTGTTCGAATCGGGGTCCGACCGTCAAGGGATGCGTTTTCTGCGCGATGTGTACGTACCGAGGACAGACAAGCTTTACCTGCACCACATGTATCGCGCGATGGCATGGCTGGGGGAGAACAAGGACGAGGTAGAGGAGCGGTTGTTCGCCACGCACCGGGACCTGTTCACCCAGCTTGAGCTCGTGTTCTTCGACACGACGAGTTTCTACTTCGAAGGGGAAGGGGGCGAGCAGCTTGGGCAATACGGGCACTCCAAGGATCATCGACCAGATCGCCATCAGGTGGTGGTCGGTGCACTGCTGACGCAAACGGGCCGCCCCCTCAGTTGTGAGGTATGGTCAGGGAACCGATCGGATGCGAAGGCGTTGTTACCGGTGGTCGATCGTGCGCGGGAGCGATTCGGCCTCAAGCAGGTCTGCTTTGTCGCCGATCGGGGGATGGTCAGTGAGAGAGTGATCGAGGGGCTTAAGAAACGGGAGATGGGCTACATCCTGGGGATGCGACTACGCCGGGTGAAGGAGGTTAGCGATCGGGTGCTCTCCCATCCCGGTCGTTACCAGGTGGTGGCCGCCAATCTGCGGGTGAAAGAGGTGCAGATCGAGGATCGTCGCTACATCGTGTGTCTCAACCCTGAGCAGGCGAAGAAGGATGCTGCGGATCGAACGGCGATCATCGAAGCGCTGGAGAAGAAACTGAGACAGGGAACGAAAGCCCTTGTTGGTAACCGGGGGTATCGTCGGTATCTCACCGTCGAGAAGGGAGCGATCCGAATCGACCGTGACAAGATTGCCTTGGAAGCCCGTTACGATGGGAAGTGGGTGGTGCGGACAAACACGGATCTCTCTACTGCCGAGGTGGCCCAGCAATACAAGCACCTCCTCACCGTGGAGCGGTTCTTCCGTGCCGCCAAGAGCCTCTTTGAGACGAGGCCAATCTACCACAAGGTGGACACGACGATCACCGGGCACATCTTCTGCAGTTTCCTCGCCCTGTTGTTGATGCACGAGCTTCAAGAGCGGCTCAAGAAGCGTGGGCACCCCCTGGAATGGGCGGACATCCTGCGCGACCTGGAAGCGTTGGAGGAGGTGGAGGTCCGCCATCAGGGAAAGCGTTACCTCCTTCGGACTCCGCTGCAAGGAATATGTGGCAAGGTCCTCCAAGCCGTGGCGATCGCCATCCCCCCACCGGTGAGAGAGGCAGAGCTATGTGGTGCCAAGACTCTCTCCCAAGACCTGTAATGCCCTTCACAAAACAACTTTGATTCTTCAACTGTAGAAGATGGGCTTGGAACTGCTAAGCCAAGGGCAGATCGGTAGCAACCAGGCGAAGAACCGAGTACTCTAATCGTGGAAAGGAGATACTTGTGCATGTTCCAGAAGCACTATGACTGTGAGGAATTGATCCTACGTGACCATCTTGCTATTGCCAGGACTGTTCTTGCCAACGAGCGAACCTTCCTGGCCTGCATCCGGACCACGCTTGCATTGTTCGCTGCCGGAGCATCCTTCATCCAGTTCTTCAGACTGCAGTGGCTGGAAGTTGTCGGATACCTTCTAATAGTGTCTGGCCTCGTGCTCCTCGCTGTCGGAACAAGACGGTTTCTATCCTTCAGGCGTGATATACGGAAAGCGAAAGATACAACCCCAGACTAGTAAGAGCCGCTGCGATATCCGAGAAAAGGGGATCGGTCATCAACTCCTGTGAGGCACATCTTGCGCGCGTCTTCCATACGTTAGAGGAATCGAAGGTTCTGATCGAAGAGTGGAGGAAGCAGTACAACACGATTCGCCCCCACAGTAGCCTAGGATACCGACCCCCAGCACCCAAGATACTGGCTTGGTCCCCTGCTTTGACATGTGCATCCGGGGCCGTTTAGACTAACTCAAGAGGTGGACTGACTACTCGGGGCAGGTCACTGAAGCCAAGCAAATGGCTAAGTGAGTTGTCCGGCTGTGGTGTATTAAAACCTGGGAAGAAAGCCAACTTCCTTGTATTACGGCGTGATCCACTATGCGATATTAGCGCAATCAATGAGTTTGAGATCGTAGCGGCGTCGGGAACAGTGCGAAAGGGAGTTTTCTTGGAGGATACTGAAGGGGAATCGAACGAAATGGGGCTTGCATGACTCCGAGACTCACAATAGGCAACATCCGGGAACGCATCGTGGGGATCAACGCACAAGCACCTTTGCTGGATGGAACTCGTCGAACGTACATCAACTTCGACGACCCCCTGTCTAAGACCGGTTCTTGATCGAGTTACGGAGTTTCTGCACTGGTACGGCAGTGCTCCTCGTAGAGGACTACTTTCAAACCCCTCACGGTCTCATCATACCCGCCGATTTGATTGGTGCAAGAGAGGCATTGTGACTGACCTGCTGATCTGATTGCAGCGTAAGGCATCCATCGCGATTCTCTGGAGCCTGGGGGACTGAATGTAGAACTCAAGTCGTTTCAGCCGCTTGGTAAGCTCCGTTGAGAGAAAGCCGAAAGCCAGCACTTAAGCATTCTTCCTAGCAAGTCTTGATGGTTGATTCTTGGCTTCAGGGACCTTTGTAAACGATGATACGTTGATCAACGTATCAAGGAAGGTGCTTGAAATGCTGATCAGCTGGACAAGGAGGTTGGCTGTGGAGGTACTGGGTGAGCTGACGGGGCAGGGGGCAAGAGAGTGGATGAAGGCCACGGAGTTGGGTCAGCGGATCAATGCTGAGGTGCCGCATTTGAAGCAGTTGCTGAATCGGCTGACAAGAGCTGGCCTCGTTCGAGTGCGACCGGTTCAATAACCGGCGACTCTTGAGCCGATAGGTAACATCCCACCCGCCGAGTGCGAGGAGGTATTCCACCAAAGTCATGAGGCTCCGGCCATGGTGGCCGGACTCACGTAACACAGCCTCCGGAGAAGCCGGGGCGGTTCACTACCAAGCCGAGCGCTCTACGAACTCGCCCGTCCCGAACCAGACTGTTGGACGCAAGCAAGGCTATCCTGTATTCTTCCCACGCGCATGATGAAATGCGAATGAGGCTACGGAGAAAAGGGGACACAATGAGCAAGAGAGTGTTGTTGATCGGACTACTCGTGGTTGGTGTAGCGCTATTGAGTGGGTGCGCCCTGTTCGATCAGTTCATCGATTCAATTACTGGAGGAGGCACCGGCGGCGGAACAATCATGCCCGAATACCCGATCAGCGGGCGAATGAAATTCCACCTGGATGCGACCGTGTGGCGGGACGACGGGTATACAGGGAAATCCACCTATGCGGGCAGTGTCGCGGCAACCTTCTGGTCCGGCGCCGGCAGGACTGACGAAGATACTCTACATTTTAACGCAGACAACTGGGATGGCGGAGACTTTTCTGGTACAGGGTTCATGGCTGGCCTCAGCGAAGACGGTAAGACCATCGTACGCTTCTTCGCGAACCAAACGCAAGCGAATATCTGGGGTGGCTACACCTACGAGTACCACATCAGCGGAGTGAACGTGCCTTATTCACACAAAGAGGGAAACTCTCGCTACTACAGGATCGAAGGGACCGCCGCGCACGCCGCCCATCTCACAGGACTCGAGTTCTCGATGTGGGTGCCGGGAGCAGGAGGAAGCATTATTGACCCGCTCGAGTGGATCACCGGAGGGCCCGCCGCCGCAACGGGAAACGTCGATGATTACATTGAGATTCGGCTGGATTATCAGAACACCGCGACGTCTCCTTTCGACTGACAACAGAAGAGCTACCGAGGGACTTGGTTGCCCTCGGTAGACCTTCTCTCAAGCAACTCACGCAACTCATGCAACGCATGAGGCGCCAGGCGACCAATCCTCCCGGTTACCATTCTCATAAGCAGTTCGCGCATCACGCGAACTGCCAAACGACAAACCGAGTCAGCAAATGGTTGCGTCTGATGTCACAACCTCGACGTTGACGACCTGTTGCCCGGGAACCGACAAGTCGCACAGGAAGAACGGGAACTAGACAGCTTTGATCGAGCTTCGGAGAAGGAGGTCCTGAGCTCTGCAGAGGATCTACGTCGTACACTCGCGAAAGGAGACGTCGGGCAAAGCAGGCTCTTCCTCTCCTCATTCGTCGAGAAGATATGTGTGGGAAAGAAGAAAGTGGAAATCTTCTACAGACTCCCTACTGGACTGGATCCTAGCACTTCTGATCTAGTTCCAGTTCCACATACAGTCCCTCAGGGTGGAGCCTAAGGGACTTGAACCGATACGGCACTGATTAGGAAACGCTGTTCCATAGTAGCTTTCAAGCGCTTGCTCCCCGGGGAGGACTCGAACCTCCAACCATTCGGTTAACAGCCGAGCGCTCTACCAATTGAGCTACCGAGGAATGCATTGGCATTGTATCGCGGCCATGAAACCCCGTCAACCGGCTCCCGCTATCGTCAGTAAGTAGCGATTTCGATGTCTGCTTTTTAATGGGCCTGCTCCTTTGGATACACTTTCCCTGGTTTTCGTCAGTATCAGGAACAGCACACGTTCGATTATGGTCGGGAGCGTGAGGCAGGAAAGGGTTGAACGTACTCCCGAAAGGCCGATGACCCTCACAGGAGGCCGGATATAGACGTCGCGATTCTTTTTGCCACAAGCAGTGCTATTCTGTGGGCCTTCGGGCAGGTCGTGATGAAGCTTGGCATTGCGAACATGCCTCTTGGCCTGTTTGGCTTCATCCGTGCAGCGGTTAGTCTGGTCTTCGTGATTCCATTCGGGCTGCTTGGTTCCGGGTTTCACTTCCCCGAGCCTACACTCGTTGTGATTGCGTTTCTGGGTGGGCTGCTGGACTCGTTTGTAGGGACCCTTCTCTACATGAAAGCCCTCAAGAACAGTCCCGCCTACGAGGCAGTCCCGCTTGCCAACACTGCACCATTTTGGGGCGTCATCGCTGCTGTGCTCTTCTTGGGAGAGACGCCGAGGTTTGTCGCCTTTGCCGCTGCAGTGCTGGTAGTGCTCGGCGCCTATTTCCTGGCCAGGCGAAGCGATGGAGCAACCACCCGCGCAACGAAATGGGGCCCGTGGGTGGCCCTAGCAGCCGGGCTTGTGTGGGGCATCGCAGAGATTGCGCCTGTGAAGTACTGCCTTACCCACGGGATGGACCCGGTTACCTACCAACTGATGGTCATCGTGGGCGCAGGTTTCGGCTGGGGTGTATACACGCTCTTACGTGGGAAGACGGGTGAACGTCGTTTCTCCCGCCGGGGAATCGGCATCGCCATCCTGACCGGGTTCACCAATCTCTTTCTCGGCTGGATTCTGTGGCTCGCTGCACTCCAGCGAGCGCCCGCAAGCCTGATCTCTCCGGTTCGCGGATCGGTTGCCCTGTTTGGTTTTGCGTTCAGCATCGTCCTGCTGAAAGAACGGCCCTCCGTACGCTCCGCGATCGGTGTGTTGCTGGTTGTCGGTGGAGTGATGCTGGTTTCCTTTGCCTAGTGTATTGCTTCGCCAATTCAGGTGGGTGTCTGGGTTGTCTGCACCGGTCGAACTTAGGCATAATCGCTACGGCAAAAACTCACCGACAAAGGCAAACCCGGCGAAAGCCGGGGACGCAAAGTCACGGGTCTAAGGAGGAATCTATGACCGCCGAACTGCCGAAGAGAACTCGACAAATCCTTTTCCTGCTTTCGCTTGTGATGTGCGGCATTGTGGCGTTTGGGCAGGACGCGCCAGTCGTACCGGCCGAGACAAATCCCTTGGACGGATTCATCGAACGCATTGAGACCTTGACCGTTCTTTCCGAGGATCAGAAGACCGCCCTGATCGACGCTGCAGCGACAATCGTTGATGACGTGAGTTTCACCGCAGACGATGCAACGGTGTTGCTGGATCAGCTTGGGCTCGATCAACTGGTTGAGGACGAGGATCCGCAGCCACTGGTGGACTCCCTGCTGACAGTGTTCTCCGAGGTCGGCGCAGAGGATGGGCTCAGCCCGCAGGAGGCGCTGCTGCGGCTTGACGAGTTGATCGCTGCGCAACCCGAGCTGGAGCCAGCTACTCCTGAAGGGATCCGCAACGCGATCTCAAACGCCGCTGTCAACTACTCGGGTGACCTCGCCGCGCTGCTTGCGCAGGTCGAAGGGTTGATCTTCGAAGGAGTACCACCCGGTATCGTCCTGCGCGTCGTTAAGGATGGATTGCGCTCCGAGGAGGATGTTGATCTTGAGGCGTGGTTGACTGATCTGGGTACAGCCATCCTGGTCGATGGGGTTTCCCCGGGTTTGGCCGCCAATGCGGTCACGGGAAAGGGTCAGAGCAAGCATCAAGAGCAGGAGCTGAATCAGAACGCCAACCAGGGGCAGAACGAGGAACCCGAAAACGAGAACGAGCAAAACAAGAACAATTCACCCGGCAACGGAAACGCTCGAGGAAACAACAAGAACGACAACAAAGGACAGGGAAAGAAGAACTGAAGCAGTCCAGACTGCCCCCTGACGCCGCCCGGAACGCCCCTCTTCCAGTCTTAGTGCGTCTGATCGTTCGAGACGTGCTGCGTTCTACCGACCAAGGGGTTGAAGCTGCCCCTGTTAGCCAAGACGGGGAACGAGTCGACGTACCGAGGATGTCTTATGCAATTTGCAGTCTAGGCCTTGCTCCCATCGTAGACCGTCTGTCCGCCGATCAACACACGTTCCACACGGCTTCCGGGGATATCGAACGGATGTGCGGACAGGATGACGATGTCGGCATCCTTGCCTTTCTCTAGACTTCCCACGCGATCGGCAATCCCGAGAACCTCCGCCGGGGTGAGCGTGATCGCGCGTAGCGCCTCCACCGCATCCATCCCTTCGCTCACCGCGAGGGCGGCGTTTAGAGTCATGTAGCGCACGGCGGACATCTCGTCGGTCTGAATGGCCACTTTGACACCGGCCTTGGCGAGGAGCCCGGCGTTCTTCGGGGTCATTCCGCGCAGCTCATACTTCATTCGCGAAAAGAGAATCGGCCCCACGACGCAGGCAACGCCCCGCTTCGCCAACAGATCCGCGATCTTGTAGCCCTCAGTGGCGTGGATGAGCACGACGTCGATGTCGAACTCATCGGCGATGCGAAGTGCAGTGAGGATGTCATCGGCGCGATGGGCGTGGATGTGAGCCGGCATCTCTTTTTTGAGAACGCGCGCCAGTTCCTCCAGGCGCAGGTCTTTTTCAAACGGCTCCGGCTCCTTCGCGTCCTTCTTCCCCGCCTTGTAGTCGGCGAGTTTTTGCGCGTAGCGATCCTTCTTGTCGAGGTAATTCTTCGCTTTGGTCAGCCACTCGCGAAGCATACCGGCATTTCCCATGCGAGTTGACGGCGTTTTCTTCTGCTCGCCGTAGACGCGCTTGGGGTTTTCACCCAGGGCCATCTTCATCCCGGCCGGCTCCTTTACCAGCATCTCATCAAGGGTCACTCCGTAGGTCTTAACGATTGCGGCCTGGCCGCCGATGAGATTTGCACTGCCGGGGCCGGTGTTGATGGTGGTGATCCCTGCCTCACGCAGGTCCTTGAACGCAAGATCCTCGGGATGAATGGCGTCGATCGCTCGGAGGTGCGGAGTGATCGGATCGGTCATCTCGTTTCCGTCCGAATGATCCCACCCCACGCCGTCGGCGAATACGCCGGTGTGACAGTGGGCATCGACCATCCCTGGCATAATCACTTTGCCCGAGGCCTCGATGACCTCCGCATCGGCGGGGATAACTATGTTCTTCCCGATATCAACGATCTTCCCATTGTCGATGAGAAGCACACCGTCTTTGATCTGTTTGTCTGGCGTGAGGAACGTTCCGCCTTTGACAGCGAGCATTCAATGCCTCCTTTTCTTGTTCATCGTGATATCCTTACCTTGTACCAATGGGTCCGTCTTCAAATAGTAACCTAGAAGATACGTGCATCGAAAAGTGCTTTAGGGATAAATGCCTTGGCGGTCTTATTCGGATCGACGAGCTGAGAGATTCGTATGTCTACAGCCAGGCTCGCCAGCATGGTCCCCTCTTCGAGCGATAGCTTTTGCCTTTCGCTCAAGAAAGCTGCCGCCTCTCGTGTGACCTCAAGAAGGGCCTGTTCGATGGTGGGGAGCGAAACGAGGATGTACATTCCATCCTTGGTCTCCACTACGGGCCATTTCATCGTTTTGCCCTTGATAACGTCTATCTCCACGGTGATCCGCGATGGCACCTCGCAGGCGGATACACAGACCTCGCCGTCTCCCATCACGGCATGGACGTCGCCCATCGCCAGCATTGCCCCTCGTTGAAATACCGGAAGATAGACGGTTGCTCCTTCGCCGATCTCCTTGGTGTCCATGTTGCCGCCGTGACGATGCGCCGTGCCGGTGGGAAAAGCCTCTGTCTCTGTCGCCACGCCGATGACGCCGATCATCGGTGCCACAGGCAGCAAGAGGTTATCAAACTGGACAAACCCATTCTTGATCGGCAGGATCTTCGTTGCGTGGGTCTTCAGTTTATCCCCAAGCACTCCCATGCCCGGGCCGGTCACGATTACGCCCTGCTGCGGTAGTTCGATCCCCTGTACCTGTACAACGAGTGTGTCACCGGGTTGCGCTCCCTTGATCGACACCGGTCCGGTGGCCGGATTGATCTTCGAGAAATCGACCGAAAACAGCTGGTCTCGCTCGGTTTGTATCTGCCCACCCAGTGCATCGGCCGTTTCAAAGACGACCGTCTCGGGAGCCTCTATGGACAGGCCCGGCTTCATCTTCGGACTGAACGCGTAGATGTGATGGTCATGTGAGATCGCTTTCACCCTGGATAACCTCCGTTCCACCTCTGTTGCATTTGCACGCGTGTGCGACCGCACTACCAGACCATGGGGATGTAGCCTTCGCGAACCGCCTCGGAAATGGGGGCACCGATGTACTCCACGATGCAGCCGATCTCCGTAAGCAGCTCAGTCACGTTGTATTTGTCCGAACAGCGTTTGCATGCCTGGGGGATCGTGCCTTCGGACATGATCTCCTTCACCGTCTTCTGAAGCTCAGGGTCGGTGGCGATGGTCACCTCTGATGGTCCGAATAGGTACAGCTTCACGTCGCTCATCCATCCCTGTTTGACCGCGTTGCGAGCGTACATCAGCCCTGTCTCCAACACTTTCGGATCACCGCTTGCCAGAATCACTGCCAACTTGTCGGCCATGAGCAGCCCCTTCTTTGAGTCTCCGAACGTGTCCGCACTGTCTTGTCTAGGAAAGTCGCCTTGTTGGCCGAGAGCAAGACTACTCGAAATGAACGACGAACGCGACCCGCCCTGATCATGCTCGGCGCAGCAATGTCGTTTCCTAGAAGCACATGTATTCCTGTGTCCCTTAATAGTATGTCATGCAGATAGCCCTGCCATAAGAGACGAGATTCTGTACACCAGGAGTCGGAATGGACTATTGCGGGTTGGCGAAGTGAGCTTTCTTGCCGCCGGTCACGGAGAATCTCAGACGTGCAGAAGACCGGTCTTTGTCCCTTTTCACGTCGAACCCTACACTGATACGTTGAAGTCTTTCAGGATGGTGGGCAGCGTGCCTTGAGAGTGAACCGGCCGAGGAGGCGTTCTTGCGGATAGCGATTTCAGCGGCGATTGGCTTTGTGATGGGTTCATTCCCATTCTCGGTGTGGCTGGTTCGATGGATATTGCACGCTGATGTGCGCGAATTTGGTGACGGCAACCCCGGAGCGATCAACGCGGGCCGAGCCGGAGGTTGGCGCGTGGGCTTTCCAGTGCTCCTACTGGATGTGATCAAGGGAGCTCTTCCTGTGGCGCTTGCGCGGTTCGTCTTCGGGCTTGAAGGCTGGTCCATTATCCCAGCCGCGCTTTCCCCGGTTTTTGGCCACACCCTATCGCCTTGGCTTCGATTTCGCGGTGGCAAAGGGATTGCGGCAACCTTCGGTGTTTGGAGTTCCCTTACGTACTGGGTTGTGCCAACGACACTCGGACTACTCATGGCCGCAATCATGACAGTTCAGGCCGTGCACGCATGGACAGTTCTGATTGCCGCTGCTGGGACACTGGTTGTGCTTCTTCTCGTACGTGTGGAGGCACCTCTTATCGTTACCTTCGTTCTCAACCTTGCTCTGCTGGCGTGGACCCATCGAAAAGAGCTTCTTTCAACTCCGAAGCTGCGCGATTTCTCAGGCAGGAAGCGACAGGAAGACCGTTGAGCTTCCTTGTCCAGCACCAATACGGCATCGTGGTTTTTTTGAGCGCAATTCTGGTGGTCTCCCTTTCCAACCTTGTGGCAATTCATCGCCTCGGAGGCCGTCGATTCGGGAAGCGAAGGAACCGGCTTGATCTTCAACCCGAGAGGACACCGAAGGTATCCGTTCTCGTCCCGACAAGGAATGAAGAGCGCAACGTTGAACGGTGCGTGCGGTCAATATTGGCTCAAGAATACCCAAACTTCGAAATTATCATTCTCGACGATTCAGAGGATCGGACACCTGATATTGTTCGATCTCTCGCTTCGGATTGTCGATTGCACCTCTTAACAGGCAGACCGCTGCCACCCGGATGGATCGGCAAGAGCTGGGCGTGTCATCAGCTGGCGAATGCGGCCACGGGTGAGCTCCTGCTCTTCACGGATGCGGACACCCTGCATCATCCTTCCATGCTGCGGGATGCAGTAGCAACGCTCTACGCAAGAGGGTTAGATTTCGTGAGCGCCATTCCTTGCCAAGAGCTGCATTCGTGGGCAGAGCGCCTGGTCATTCCTGTCCTTCCCTGGAGTCTCCACACCTTCTTTCCCATTGGCCTTGCCCGGCGATTGCGCCTACCTGCCCTGGCAGCCGCGGTGGGCCAATTCATGCTCTTTCGAAAGGAGGCGTACGCCGTTGTCGGAGGCCACAAGGAAGTACGGCGATCGGTCTTGGATGACGTGTCGCTGGCGCAGCAAGTAGTGAGAAACGGTCTGTCGTGGACCCTGATGGATGCCAACGCGCGGATATCAGTCCGGATGTATCGATCCTTCAAAGAAGTGTGGGGCGGCCTCTCAAAGAATCTCTTCGCTATCTTCGGCCACAATCTCCCGTTGTTTTGCTTCGTGTGGGTGTGGTTGTTCTGGGTGGCTTGGGAGCCTCCACTTTTATTGGTATTGAGGGCCACACGTGCCCTGACGATACCGGCGGAGATTGTCGTTCCTGCTGCGGTGGCAACGAGTCTTTGCCTGCTATTGTGGTTGATCAGCAACCTTCGCTTCCGAATCCCGTTGATCCAGGCCGCTCTGCATCCGGTAACAATGCTATTGATGCTATTCATCGCTGCCCGCTCAGTGATCTGGTATGCACTGGGCCGTGGGACGTGGAAAGGCCGGCCTCTTTGGCCAGCCGATGGCAGTGAGACAACAGAACAACGCTGCGGATGAAGTGCATCTCTGCCTGTTGTGAGACTCAGCTCACGCTGCTCTAGGTATGTCGTTGTGGCTGCATCAGTCTCCCAATAGGATAAGGTCCATCTGTTGGATGTCTGCGCAGCCAATCACCGGGTCGATCCGTTTCGCAAGGAAGAAATTGCGCTCAGGGTCGGGATCTGGAGATCCCTGCCCCCCGCTTGCGAGGAATGAGCTACTTGCTCCCAGTACCACCTGTTCGGCCTCCCATTCGATCGTTCCTTGGATGAATCCGGGGGAGCCAACCGTTCCAATCAGCCGATTCCGATTGCGTTGGACGACGTACACCTCTCCGGTGATCAACCCCATGATCTCAACCCGTACGGTCATTCCCGGGTGGCCATCGTTGTCCTGGTCAAACACGCGAGGATCGGCCATATCCGTTGGAAGGCGCTCACTCTCCGGGTCTTTGAGCCGTGCACCCAGCACCTGAGTCGTCCATGGGAAGACGATCCGGGGATTGGAAGAGTGATTGTCCGTGGATTGATTCATGTCCGAGGCGAGCTCAAGACGGGCGGTACGTTCCGTCACACCCAAAGAATGCAGAAACGCGTCCGGGATGGTTGTGTGTACCATGATCGTGCCGTCGTCGATGTTCGTTGTGCAGTGGGTTTCCAGCACCGTGAGGGTGGTGGCACTCTGATCGATGGTCAATCGCAGGTACGTCGCTGTGGTGCGTGTTCGCTCGCCAACAATGGGTATTTGTACGATCTCTGATGTGATCTGAACCATCGCCCAAACTCCCGATAGATCCAAGTCCGCGGAGACCTCTGGTGTGTCGATTTCGCTGAGTTCCTGACCATTCATGAGAGAGCCAACAGTCACTCCGATAAGGAGCAGGAAAAGAGCTGGAACACACCTTGTCCGAGACATCGACTGACCTCCAGATCTCAGTGCCACCGTAGCCCGCAGACGGAAAGGATGTCAAGTGCTTTTGGCGGTCTGCTCTCTTTTCCCTAAGGATCATCGCAGCGTCTCGGCCTGCATTCTGCTCTGTGGCGAGTGGGACTCATCTGTACCGGAGCTATGCCATTGTCTACGTACGCCGCGGTTGCCGCTACGACTTGACTCCCGAATGAATAACGGCATAGAGTGGGGAGACTCAGCATGGAAGGTGAGCCTCGATGGAAGAGAACGGGACTTTCTGCTACCAACGCGGGGCGGTATCGGTGGAAACGAAAGACCTTTCCAAGGTCTACCGCGTGGGAACGCAACAGGTACACGCCCTACATGCGGTGAACTTCGACGCCAAGCAGGGAGATTTTGTGGTGATCAATGGACCCTCTGGCAGTGGCAAGACGACATTTCTGAATCTCATCGCTTGTATTGACCGGCCGACGAGTGGAGAGGTTTTTCTTGAGAAGCAGCCGACGAGTGGCCTATCCGAAGGGCAGCTGGCGAACCTTCGCAAAGAGACGATTGGTCTGATCTTTCAGACGTTCAATCTGATTCCGGTGCTGTCGGCATTTGAAAACGTCGAGTACCCCCTTCTTCTGCGAAAGGTTGCCCATGCAGAGAGGCGAGGCCGTGTACTGTCTGTGCTGGATGAGGTGGGACTGGCGGATCTCGGACGCCGTCGACCGAACGAACTCTCCGGCGGGCAACGGCAGCGCGTGGCGATCGCACGGGCGCTCGTCAGCCAACCCAGGATCGTGCTCGCCGACGAGCCAACGGCCAATCTCGATACGGTGACCGGCAAGCAGGTGATGACCCTGATGCGGCGGCTGAACGAGGAGCATTGCGTGGTGTTCATCGTGGTTACCCACGATCCGGTGGTGACGGAGTATGCCCAGCGAACCGTCAACATCCGCGACGGCCGCCTCGAGGACGGAGGAAGCGATGTGGCTGCGGCTGCCACTGCGTAGTCTGCTTCGCAATCGGCGACGCTCAACGCTTTCCATCGCCATCATCGCGTTGGGGACAGCGATCTCGTTCTTCGTACTCGGCTTCTTTGGCAACGCAACGCGCTCGATCCAGGAGACGACAGTACAGGAGTTCGGTACCCTGCAAATCGCGGCGCAAAGCCTGTGGGACGATTCAGCCGAAGGGTACGAGTACTTGCTTTCGCGGCAGGATCTGGCCTCAGTGGAGGCGATCCTCGATCGAGAGGACACTGTGGTTGGTCGCTCGCCTCAGCTTTCTTTTTCCGGACTCGCCACGGCAGGGAATGCAACCAGGGTGGTCCGGGCAACCGCGCTCGTTCCAGGGAACAGAACCCTGGATGTCAACGATCTCATTGTGGAAGGCCGCGGCTTGGAGCCGACCGACATTGCGGCGGTTCTCGTTGGCCGCTCGTTCGCCGAACAGCTCCAACTGCGTCCCGGCAATACGATCACTCTCACTATTACCACAGTTGACGGTGCGTTTAACGCAAGTCCGCTCGAGATCGCCGGCATCTATCGTTTCACCTCCGGCCAGGTGGAGAGCCAACAGATCTACTTGCCGCTGCAATTCGGACAACTGCTTCTGAACACCGATGGTGTCGACCGCTTGGTCGTGATGCTGGATGATCTTGACGCCACACAGCCGGTGCGCGCGCGGATTCAGAGTGCCCTGGACGGGGTATCGTTGAGCCTTGAGGTGAAGACTTGGGACGAGCTTTCTCCGTTCTACGAACAGCTCACCGGGTTCTTCAACGCTCTGTTTGGCGTTGTCACCCTGGCCGTTTCCGTGCTCGTGTTCTTCATCATCCTGCAGGTGTTGACAATGTCATTTCTCGAACGGACCCGCGAGGTGGGAACGATCCGGGCACTGGGAACCAAACGCGGTGAGGTGTTCCGCCTGTTCTTCGCAGAGAGCATCTGGCTGGCGCTGCTCGGAAGCAGCACAGGGATCGCCTTCGGTGTGATCTTGGGATTGGCGTTCAACGCAGTGGGGATCGAGTGGCTGCCGCCCGGCACGGTGGAACCGGTCGCACTGGGAATCCGGCTGACCGTGGAAACCGCGTGGCTGCCTTTTGTGGTCAGTGTTGTGGCGACGATGCTTTCGGCGATCTTCCCTTCCGTGCAGTCGGCCAGGCTCCGAGTTGTGGACGCGCTTCGCGTTACGTAGGAGGCAATAGGTGGATACCAAAGTTGCACTGCGAAACGTGTTTCGCAACAAGCGACGTACCGCGTTCAGCCTCACCGTGATCGTTCTCGGCGTGGCCATTCTCTATTTCGTCCTTCTGTTCATCAACGAAGCCCTGTCCTCGACGAAAAAGTCCCTGGCGTGCGAATCCGGTGCGGTGCAAATCGCGGATGCGCGCCTGTTCGACAACACCGCCTCCGGGGGCGATGTCCTGATCGATCCCGCGGCTCTTGACCGCGTGGTGGCGATGGTGAGAGACGACCCCGGCGTGATCGACGTAGTCTGGCAGCTCAACTTCGCTGGACTGATCGGCGATGAGCGCGGCAGCACCCTGCTCATTGGCCGCGGGTATATCCCCTGCAACTGCGTGAACAACTACGAGTGTCTCGTGATCGACGGTGAGCCGCTCGCCGAGGACGCCTCGCGCCAGATCATCCTCGGTCGGGCGTTGGCGAGAAAGCTCAATGTCAATCCGGGCGATCGGATCAACATCGCCACCGGCACCGTCTCCGGCAACTTCAATGCGGCTACGGTCACCGTTGTGGGTCTGCTAACCTACAGCACGCAAGCGGTGGAAGAGCAACTCGGACTGGTGCCGCTACCGTTCGCGCAGCGGCTGCTGCGCACCGACGGCGTCGAACGCATCCTCATCGGGTTGGAGAACGTGGACGACGCGGAACGGTACGCCGATGAGGTACAGGCGCGGCTCGAAGCAGCGGGGATCCCACTTGAGGCGCGCCCGTGGCAGGCACTGACCACGGCTTATGAGTCGATCCGCACGTTCTACGGTGCCTTCTCGGGGCTCGCCACCATTGCTGTGTTTGTGCTCGTGTTCTTCAGCGTGCTGGAAGTACTGACGATGTCGTTTCTCGAGCGGACCCGCGAGGTAGGAACCATCCGCGCATTCGGCACGACCCGCGGCAGGGTCTTCCGTTCGTTCTTGCTTGAAGGGATCTTCCTCGGCGCTATTGGCGGGATCGCCGGGCTGTTGATCGGAACGATCATTGCACTCGTATTCAACGCGGTGGGCATCACCTGGACGCCGCCGGGAGCAGCCGTCCCCCAACTACTACGGGTGCAGATCACTGCGGTTGCCCTCCTGTTGCCTTTTTTCACCGCGATCGCGTCAACGTTTTTCAGTACGCTCTATCCAGCGGCCAAGAACGCGCGGTTGAGGATCGTGGAGGCGCTCCATAGCATCTAGGAACAGAAGGATCTGGGGGAAGGAGTTCATTCATGAAACGTTTCGCAATACTGCTGATAGTCGTCACCTCAGTGGCCGCCAGTTGGATCGTGGGGACAGCACAGATCAATCTCTCCGATGAGGAACTGTTGACGGCATTTGACAAGGCGAGGCTGTTCGAGGAGACGATCACCGGTATCACCGTCTCTATCGTCGCCGAGACGCCTGATGAAACAAAGGAAGCTACTACGAGACTGCTATTCAAAACGATCGGCGGTGAAGATTTTGCGCGGATCGAATTCCTCGTGCCGGAGGAGTTGGCAGGACAGATCTACCTCTCCACACCAGAGGCAACGTACTTCATCGGTCCTGATTTGGATTTTCCGATCAAGACCAGCGCAAGCACGCAATTGTTCGGTGACGCCGCCGTTGCCCAGACGAGCGGAATTGAATTTGATGGCAACTACACCATTGCCGAACGCCGTGATACTACGCTGGAAGACGGCACTCCGGCGATCGAGGTTGATCTGGATGCGGTCGACTTCACCGTTGCCTTCCAGGCGGTGACGCTCCTCGCCGAAGCGGAGACGTTGCGTCCTGTTGCCATGACTCTGTACGCGTTGAGCGGCCTTCCGTTCTACGAGGTGTTCTTCGAAAGCTACGCCACAAACGGCGAAGATACTTACGTTGAGATGCAGCGTATCGAAAACCAGCTTTTGATCGGCAATCAGACGCATCTCGAAATCGTCGAGATCACCTCGGAGGAGTTCCCCGATGAGCTGTTTGACCCCGACCGAATGGGGATTTCCGGCTAGATGGAACGATGCGAACAATCGGCGCTTGCCCCCATTCGAGGAGCGAAAGAAACCAACGTGCAACGCATCTCGAGATCGTCTCACCTAGACGTCTTGTTCACGTACACGCTGCACAACCGGATCGGTTTTGTTAGGATGAAACGGGCATGAGAAAAAGAGCGGCTGTTTTGGTGGTTATTGGATGCTTGGTTGCGATTGGCCTGCCCGCCTGGAGTGAACAAGAGGGCTTCACGTCGCCGCTTTGCGAGGTGCTGAAGCTTGTGCCGGCGCTTGCGACCTCGCCGATGATCTCGTTCACGAATTGGTCGCTGATTAAGGCATACTTGGGGATGGAATCGGTATCAAGCAAAAGTCCTGAGGAAGAGCGGTTAGCTCTGCTGCAAACCACGTTCAAGGGCCAATATGACCCGTCCGGCTATGCCTCCACTCTCCCTACCCAGCACGCGGAGCAGTGGGGGTTCGACAAGACCGACCTTGCTTGGGAGGCAAACATACTCAGCCGGGAGTTGCTGTCGGTCTACATTTTGAAGTTCGCCCCTGAATTCGATTTTGATCCGCTGGTGTCATTGTTTTTGGAACGAGAGTACGTGCAGACCGTCTCCCAGGCAGTGGCGCTCTACATGCACGAGTTGGATCCTTCAGCCGAGTGGCTGCGGGTGACGAAACTCTCAATGCAGAACGTAGCGGTGATCCCTGATGAGGATCTATTGATCCTGTCGAGCTCCGCC
>Ga0307380_10001613_pt1 | contig 32900 bp, 23 predicted proteins | sample UN3MG_FD_202239 | JGI IMG/M metagenome (GOLD analysis project Ga0307380, IMG submission 202239) | Soil microbial communities from Risofladan, Vaasa, Finland - UN-3 | ecosystem: Environmental > Terrestrial > Soil > Coastal area > Acid sulfate soil | place: Finland: Risofladan, Vaasa | collected...
GAATACATCTGGGATTTCGGTGACAGCTCTACCGGAAGCGGAGTAAAACCTGTCCATAAATACGCTAAAGCAGGAGAGTACACTGTAACCCTTACAGTGAAGGATGATAAAGGTGCGCTGTCTGCTGTTGTTACTACAAAGGTTACGGTAAAAGAGGCTGAGAAAACATACCCTATTAATACATCACCTATAACTAACAGTACAAGTATTATTGGCTATACGGAAGTTACTGTTGATCAGTTGGTTAAAATATTTATAAACCGAAATTCAACAAAAGTGGAATGGGCAAAAAGAATAGCTCCAATATATATTAAGTATGGCAAGCTGTTTAATATAAGGGCCGATATTGCATGGGCTCAAATGTGCCACGAGACAGGATTTCTTGAATATACCGGAGATGTTAAGCCAAATCAGAATAATTTTGTAGGTATGGGTGCCACCGGCGGAGGAGTTCCCGGTAATAGCTTTGCTACTGAAGAATTAGGTATTATAGCTCACTATGCACACCTTGCTTGGTATTATTATCCCAATCATATAAATATCTATTGCAGTGCAGTATATGATCCAAGGCACTTTGGAAGCACTCACTACAAATATACCGGAGATACTACTCTGGGATTCATGAACGGCAGGTGGGCACCAGGCAGCACTTACACAAATAAGATAATACTATTTGCCAATCAGATTTATGGATTTTAAAAGTAAATATGCAAGGTTTAAAAAAGAGCATGGTCACCAAGATTCAAGATTATCTGGGTTTTTTATATGGGGCTAAATGAAAGGGCTAAACTCCCCAGGATGGTTAATGCTGGTAACTGTCATAAAACATTTCCCGCCCATAATTCCTGCAGGAAATTACTCCAGGGTAGTATTTCTATTTTACCATGAAGCCTCCTTTCTTTCTCGTTGCAAACCAAAAAATTCCTTTTTGGCGAATATTCTTCAGCAAAAGCTACCAATGCATTGAGATCTCTTTTATCTATATGATTTGCTCCTTTTATCTCTATGGCAATTTCACCTCTTGCTAAGATAAAATCTATTTCCAAACCTGTCTTTGTCCTCCAGAAATTTATTGTGAAATCTTGACCACTATAAGATCGATAGGCAAGTATCTCCATTAATAAGAAGTGCTCAAAAGCCCTTCCGAATTCCTCACCCTTCTCTTCTTCTAAATGCTGTTTCCTTAAATAATTGGCAACTCCTACATCAAACAGATAGTATTTCGGTGCTTTAGTTATAATTTTACGCGATTGTCTTTTTTTGAAAGGATCAATCCTTACAGCCAGCAATGTGTCAATGAGAATTTGATAGTATTCTTTAACTGTCTTTGAATCTACACCACAATCACGGGCAATATTAGAATAATTCGTAAGCTCGCCATGTGAATAACCAAATGCATCAAAAAATCTCGAAAAGGCAGGAATGTTCCGAGTTAATCCTTCAGCAAAAACTTCTTCCTTCAAATAATCCTGCATATAGGCCTTTAAAGATTTCTTGCACTCCTGGTCATCTTGTAAATAATGTGTCGGCACCATCCCGTGGTTTAAGGCATGTAAAAGATTTATATTTTTAAGTTCAGCTGTGACAAGCGGAAACATTTCATAACGCCATGCCCTGCCTCCTAAGAGATTAACATGCCCTCTTCTTAGTTTTCTTGCACTTGAGCCACAAAGAATAAACCGTAATCCTTTATTTTCAATTAGCCAGTGCACCTCATCAAGGACCTGGGGAACCTTCTGGACCTCATCCAGTATTATGGGATGTTTAAGTGCATTTTTATCCTTTGCCAGTATACGTTCCCGTAATAGTGCTGGATTCTTAGAAACTTCAATAAAAAAGTCTGTCTTTAAAAAATCAAATATTAAGCTATCGGGAAAGTGTTTTTTTAAATATGTAGTTTTACCTGTTTTTCTCGGTCCCCATAAAAAGGCAGATTGTTTCTGGGGAAGCTTTATATCTAATATCCTTTTTATAAATCTCATTTCGTATTACCCTCCAAATTAGTATTACCATTTAGGAATATGCACCATTTTGGGCAAATAGTCAAGCTTTTTTATATTTTATCTCTGCCATTCCGGATTCTATGACTGGTACAATCCGTAGCTTTACCGTCTCCCTTATGGGAGCTTCTTATATAGAGAACTTTAAATTATTAAAGGATATCTCTCTGTAGGGATTTACTGCACTTTATCTCCTAACCTGTTTCAAAATAATCTCCTAAAATCACCTTCTTTCTCCCATACCATATAAACAAATTCTCAAAGACAAATAGAAATAATATATTAATTCTATTTGTCTTATTTAGTATAATAGGAATCAAACTCAGGGAGAGTATTTATGACAATTATTCAAAAAATTGTTTAATTATTACAAATTTTAATTATAATAAATAAGAATAAAAGAACTTGTAAATAATCATAATACAGGAAAATTAAAAATGATTAATCTAAAAGACAGGAAAGTTATTGTTACAGGAGGTGCAGGTTTCCTCGGGAAATTTGTAGTTAAAAAATTAAAAGATAGAAATTGCAAGGAAATTTTTATTCCTAAAATAGAAGAATATGACCTGAGAAATCTAGAGACAATAAAGAAAATGTATAGAGATGCTGAAGCAGATGTTGTTATTCATTTAGCTGCTGTTGTTGGTGGTATTGGAGCAAACAGAGAAAACCCGGGAAGCTTTTTTTATGATAACCTAATAATGGGTATTCAGTTAATGGAACAGGCCAGACTTATAGGAATTGAAAAATTCGTAGCACTGGGAACTATTTGTGCTTATCCAAAATATACGAAGGTTCCTTTTAAAGAAGAAGATTTATGGAGTGGTTATCCTGAAGAGACGAACGCTCCATATGGTCTGGCAAAAAAGATGTCACTGGTACAGTCTCAGGCATACAGACAACAATACGGCTTCAATTCAATATTTCTACTACCGGTTAATTTATATGGTCCTAGTGATAATTTTAATCCAAAATCTTCTCATGTTATACCTGCGCTTATTAAGAAATTCTATGATGCTAAAATTAATAATCAAAGTGAAGTAATTGTATGGGGAACTGGTAAAGCTACAAGAGAATTTCTATATGTGGAGGATTGCGCAGAAGCGATAGTATTAGCCACTGAAAAATATGATAAACCTGATCCGGTTAATATAGGAGCAGGATTTGAAATATCAATAAAAGATTTAGCAGAAAAAATAAGGCAAATTATAGGGTTTAAAGGAAAAATTGTTTGGGACACAACAAAGCCAGATGGTCAGCCGAGAAGATGCCTGGATACTACAAAAGCATATGATGAATTTGGGTTTAAAGCAAAAGTATCTTTCGACGAAGGACTTAAAAAAGCAATTGATTGGTATATTTTAAATATTGCAAGGAAAAATTAGATAAAATAATTAATATCCAAGATTTAAAATTATTTTATTCCTATAATAATATTTTTATTTTTTATCTATATAAATCATTGGGGTGAACCCTTCGGTTAGACAAGTTGTTAACTAAAAGTAGTTAAGTTAGAATAGCTGATGAGACTGAAGAAGATTAAAGAGATAGGAGGTCTCATCAAATGAGAGTAAGAAGAAGCTTTAGTAATGATTTTAAGAAGCAGATAGTAGAGTCAATTGTATCGGGTTCAGCAACACAGGCAGAGATAGCAAGGGAATACAGGATATCACCGGTGCTGATTACTAAGTGGAAAAAAGACTACAAAACCGGTAAGTTCTTTGAAAATGTAGACTCGCATGACATGGCCAAACTGGAACTAAGGGTAAGGGAGCTTGAAAGACTACTTGGCAAGGTCACCCTGGAAAACGAGATGCTAAAAAGAGCCAGGGATCTAAATACAAAGGAAAAAAAAGAAGATTTGTCCATTGTAACCTCAAGAGACTGGGAACAGTCGCAAGGGGGTGTAAAATAGTGGGTATCAAAAGATCAGCCTATTACTACAGTCCAAAAGAAAATAAATCCTCTGATATGGCACTATCTGACAGGATAGAGGAAGTTGCCATGGAGTATCCCTCTTATGGCTACAGAAGGATCACTGCAGAGCTTCATCGTCAGGATCTTATGGTAAATCACAAGAGGGTACTTAGGCTAATGAGGAGCCAAAACCTACTGTGTAGGGCTAGAAAGGCTTTTAAGGCGACAACAAACTCAGTACATAGTCTTAAGAAGTATCCCAACCTTATAGATGACCTGGTGCCACACAGGACAGACCAGGTATGGCATGCTGATATCACCTATATAAGGATTGCCACATCCTTTGTTTATCTGGCAGCTCTAATTGACGGATTTAGTCGTAAGGTCATAGGATATGGCTTAGGAAGGACTCTTTCAGCAGATCTTGCTATGGCAGCACTACTTGATGCCATGTCCAAGAGAAATATAGAGGATCTTATTCATCATTCCGATCAGGGCATCCAGTACTGTTCGGCAGATTATGTGGAGGTCCTAAAAGAGCATGGCATAACAATATCCATGTCAGGAAAGGCCAACCCGTACGACAATGCAAAGATTGAGTCTTTCTTTAGAACGCTTAAGGTAGAAGAAGTCTATATGTTTGAATATGAAACATACCGTGAAGTGCTTGAAAGAATCCCGTACTTTATTGAGGAAGTCTACAACAGAAAGAGATTGCATTCTTCTCTGGAGTATATGCCCCCGGAAGAATTTGAAAATATAAATAATGAAAAAGAGAAGGAAAATGAGTCCCATCAGCTGGTTCTGACTAATTAATTGTGTGTCCAAATTTTGGGGTTCATATCAATTAATAATATAATAATTTACCTATACTTTATATTACCTGGCTTAGGAAGCATAGTTGGATAAGGAAAATAGTATTTTTAATTTTTTTAAAAATAAGCTAAGGCAAATAGTAGCCCCGGGTAGCACCCTTTCAGAAAAAACAATAAAAGGTGGATTTTGGGTTTTTACCATTAGAATTGCTGATAGGCTCTTTCAGTTAGTTAGAACTATTATTTTAGCAAGACTACTATCACCAAATGACTTTGGGTTATTTGGAATAGCGTTGCTAGTTTTATCTACACTTGAAACATTTTCTGAAGCTGGTTTTAGGCATGCATTAATTCAAAAAAAAGGGGATACAGGGCAGTATTTAAATACTACCTGGACAGTAGGTATTATCCGTGGTTTCTTTATTGCAGCTATAGTTTTTTTATCTGCTAGGCCAATAGCTATTTTTTTTAAAGCAGCAGCTGCAGAAAACATATTGAGGGTAATAGGGCTTGCTATTATATTAGAAAGCCTAACTAATGTCTCCATTTTATATTTCCAAAAAGAGCTCAGGTTCTATAAATATTTTCAATATAGGTTTTTAGGGACAATAGTAGATGTAGTTGTAGCTATCAGTGCAGCTTATCTGTTAAAAAGTGTTTGGGCTTTGGTATTTGGTCTACTGGCTGGTAATTTAGTTAGATGTATTACCTCTTATATTATTAGTCCATATCGCCCTAAATTGCAGTTAAACATGCCTATGGCAAAGGAACTTTTTGGGTTTGGCAAATGGATTATGGGTTCAAGTATACTACTGTTTTTAATAACCCATGGAGATGATGCTTTTGTGGGAAAAATTCTGGGGACTACAATGCTAGGTTTTTATCAGATGGCTTATAAAATTTCAAATTTACCTGCAACTGAAATTACCCAGGTAATTTCACAGGTTAGTTTTCCTGCTTATTCAAAATTACAGGATAAGCTGGAAAGATTAAGGGAAGCATACCTGAAAGTCCTTAAGCTTACATCATTTATATCCTTTCCAGTGGCAGGTCTTGTTTTTGCGTTAGCACCTGAGTTTACCAGCATATTTTTAGGTGATAAATGGATGCCAATGGTACCTGCAATGCAGGCACTGGCTGTGTGGGGGCTTATCAGGTCATTTGGTGCAACTACCGGTCCTCTTTTTATGGGAATTGGGAAACCAAGATTTGCAACCATACTTCAATTTATCCAGTTTATAATATTAGCTTCACTTATATCCAGTTTTTCTATAAGGTGGGGAATACTTGGAACATCTATTGCTGTGGTTGCTGCAGCCCTGGTAACCAATATTATTGGTGGTTACGTTGTGGTAAAATTAATCAAATGCAAGAAGGCTGATTTTTTGAAGGTGGTATTGTTTCCACTATTAAATACGGTTATTATTGTTTCAGCATTATACTTAATAAAAGTTTATTTAATTAACTCATTTACCATAACTGGCTTTATTGTAGTTGTTTTGGCAGGAATAATTATTTTTTCTTTATTGCTATACTTATTTGATAAGTTTTTTGATTATAAAATTTTAAGCTTTTTTAAAAATGAAATTATTCTTAGGAAAAAGAATAAAAATTTTACAGGAAAGTAAAGATTATAAAAACTTACGCAATTAGCTAAAGATATATCCAGCAGTTTAATGCCCTTTTGCTGTTTTATCCAAAATAATCATGAGCAAGGTTTTTATTTTCATATCAATAGCCAATAATATTTATTGAAAAAAACAGAGTGGACTTGTAAAATCAACCATATGGAAAAAGGAAAGAAAAGCCGGACATAATTTATGGTTACATGCACGAGGGGGCATTTGTGGGAGGTCTTATAAAATATCTTTTTACTTTTGGAAGAGTACCTCTTGTCTTTGATGTGCAAGGGAGTATGACTGCCGAGCCTGGTGCAGGATGCAAAAAGAAAAGAAAGGGTATAATATGAGGGTTAGTGTAATAGGTACAGGCTATGTAGGCCTGGTAACTGGTGTTTGCCTGGCAGAGATAGGAAATGATGTAATCTGTGTAGATAAGGTTAAGGAAAAGATTGATGTGTTGCAAAGCGGAGGCTGTCCCATATATGAGCCGGGTTTAGAGGTTTTTACGGAAAACAACATAGGAAGAGGGAGGCTTAGCTTTACTACCAGCATACGTGAGGCGGTAAAGAAATCAGAAATTATCTTTATATCTGTAGGCACCCCCTCCCTCCCCAACGGACAGGCTGATTTAAGCTTTGTGGAGCAGGTAGCGGTGGAGATAGGCAAGTTTATAGATGATGGGAAAATTGTGGTTAACAAAAGCACGGTTCCCATTGGTTCCGGAGACTGGGTATCTATGATAATATCAGAGAGCATTGATAATAATAACCCTAAAAAAAAGGTTAACTTTGATGTGGTATCTAATCCTGAATTTTTGAGAGAGGGAAGCGCGGTTGAAGATACTTTTTTCCCTGACAGGATAATTGTTGGCTCTTCTTCGGAAGAGGCTATAGAAAAGATGCTAAAGCTGTACAGGCCACTAATAGAGCAGAGCTTTGACTGGCCCCAAGAAAAAAGGCTTATACCCAAAGGAAAGAAGGTTCCGGTGGTGGTAACCGACCTCACCAGTGCAGAAATGATAAAGTATGCCTCCAATTCTTTTCTAGCCACCAAGATCTCATTCATAAATGAGATAGCCAACATATGTGAAAAAGTGGGAGCAGATGTAAAGGCAGTAGCCAAAGGCATGGGTCTTGATAAAAGGATAGGGCCCCTGTTTTTAAATGCTGGTATCGGCTGGGGAGGGTCCTGTTTCCCCAAGGATGTTTCAGCTCTAACCTATATCGCCAGTGAATACGGAATGACTCCCCAGATCCTTAACGCGGTAATAAATGTAAACAAAGAGCAGAGACTTAAAATTGTAAAAAAGGTACAGGATGAGGTAAAAATCGTAAAGGGTAAAACCATTGCAGTGTTGGGTATATCCTTCAAACCCAACACAGATGATACCAGGGAAGCTCCTTCTGTCAGTATAATGAACAGTCTATCTAAACTGGGAGCTAAGATTAAAACCTATGATCCTATAGTCAAAGAAAGACCAGATTCTTTAACCGAGAAGGTAAAAATATGCAGGGATGAGTATGATACAGTAAAGGATGCTGATATACTTATCCTAGCCACAGAATGGGGCAAATTTGCAGAGTTAGACTTTAATAGGGTTAAACAGCTTATGAACAGTCATATAATAATAGATGGAAGAAACCTGTTTGATAGGGATTACCTTAAAAAACTAGGTTTTAGGTATATTGGCATTGGGAGATAAAGGAGAATTTTAATTTGAAAAAGAAAGCTTTGGTAACAGGCGGTGCAGGTTTTATTGGAAGCCACATATGTGATTATCTGTTAGGAAGGGATTTCAAGGTATATTGTGTGGATAACCTTATAACCGGCTCTCTTGAAAATGTTGAGCATATAAGGAGTGGCGATTTTATATATTTAAATCATGATATTACCCAGTTTATAGAGATAAAAGATGATATAGATTTAATTTTTCATTTTGCTTCTCCTGCCAGCCCAATAGATTATCTCCAACTACCGATACAGACATTAAAGGTAGGAGCATTGGGTACTCATAATATTTTAGGCCTAGCTAAAACCAAAAGAGCAAAGATAATTCTAGCTTCTACTTCCGAAGTGTATGGGGATCCAAAAGTACATCCCCAAACTGAAGAATATTGGGGCAATGTAAATCCTGTAGGGCCTAGGGGTGTATATGATGAAGCTAAAAGATTTGCTGAAGCAATGGTTATGGCATACCACAGGCAACAAGGGCTGGATACATATATTGTTAGAATTTTTAATACATATGGGCTCAGGATGAGAAAAGATGATGGCAGAGCCATACCTTCATTTTTAACCCAAAGCTTAGAAGGAAGGGATATAACTGTATTTGGTGATGGAAGCCAGACCAGAAGTTTTTGCTACATTTCAGATATGGTAGAAGGTATCTACAGGTTAATTAATTCAGATTACCATTTCCCTATAAATATCGGCAATCCTGAAGAGATGTCCATACTGGAGCTTGCAAAAACCATAAAATTATTAACTGGTAGTAAAAGTAAGATAATATTCCAGGAGTTACCTAAAGATGATCCTCTGGTTAGAAGGCCAGATATTACCAAAGCCAAAAAGATACTTAATTGGCAGCCAATGGTAGGGTTTAGGGAAGGTATTACCAAAACAGTTGAGTGGTTTAGGGAGACAATAAAAAAATAAACTTATTTTACATTTTACATATATAAAAACTTCATAAATCTTAATAAACTACAAAAAATATTTTGTCATTTTCATTGATATGAAATTAAAGATAAAGGAAATTATTAAAAATGTATACATATCAAAATGGTTTATCCTTTTTATAGTATTATGTGGAGCATTTATAAGGATAAGACAATATATTTTCAACAGATCCTTGTGGCTAGACGAAGCGAAGTTAGCTTTAAATATAATAAGGCATAGCTATTTAGATTTACTAAAACCACTAGATTATATCCAAACTGCACCTCCCCTATTTCTTTTTATAGTTAATTTTTTAACAGAAAAATTTGGTTATCATGAATATGTTTTACGCTTCCTGCCATTAATAGCAGGAATTGCCTCTTTATTTTTATTCTGGTATCTGGCAAATAAATTTTTAAATAAATTTGTAGTCCCAATTGCTGTGGGGCTGTTATCATTTTCTAGCTATGCTATATATTACTCAACAGAGTTTAAGCAATATTCTGTTGATTTGATGGTAACCATAATTATATTAATATTATCTGTTCACGTTTATAAGAAAAATTTTGACCTTAAAAGTAATTTATTGCTAGGAATTTTAGGAGTTTTATTTATATGTTTGTCTCATACTTCAGTATTTATTCTTGCAGGAGCAAGCTTATCCTTGGTTTTGACAGTTTTTCTAAAAGAAAGATTAAAAGGAATTAAAAAATTTGGTTATATTTTAGGGATGAGCTTGTTTTGGTTAATAAGTTTTGCTGTGAATTACCTATTTATTATAAGGGTAATTGCTCCTGCACAAATCGAACAAGAATATTGGCAAAGTAGTTATGCACCTATGCCTATAAGCTCAGTAAGTGATTTATTATGGTATCCAAAGACCTTGCTATACATTCTAAGAAATCCCTTGGATTTATATTTTGTGGGGATAACATTACTGGTACTGTTTGCAGGTTTAGTATCTTTTTATAATAAAAAAGAAAAAATTTTTCTGTTTTTAGCATCACTCCCTTTTATTTTTTTAATAATTGCTTCAATGTTAGGAGCATATCCAATTATTGATAGATTAGTAGTTTTTATTTTACCTATTTTTTTCTTATTGATTTCGAAGGGCATTGAAGAATTTTCATTAAATTTAAGTGGAAAAAATATTATAATAATTTTTTTACTAATAATATTAATTTTTTTCCAGCCATTAGCTCAAAGTTCTAAGAGTTTACTAGTACCAAGATATAAAGAAGAAACCAGGCCTATGATTGAGTATTACCAAAATAATAAGGCAAAGGAAGATAAAATTTATGTTTATTACTCCACAGTGCCTGCATTTTTATATTATACCAGGGAAACAAAAGAGGGTTTTATTGAAGGGGTAAGGTCAAGAGAAGATCAGGAGAAATATTCAGACGAACTGGAAAGTTTGGATGGTGAGGGCAGAATCTGGTTTATATTTTCACATGTGCATGAAAATGAGGAGGAAATATATATCAAAAAATTAAATGAATTAGGGAAAAGATTGGATTATAAAAGCGCATATGGCTCATCGATTTACTTATATGATATATAAGAATATAAACTTTTTTTCAACTTGGGAATCGGTTAAAACATTAACTTAAAATGTTTTTTGTTTAAATTATCAATCAAGAATTTATGTTTACAACTAAAAGTATTAAATTTTCAAATATCTATCCATACATATTTACAGGAATTTTTCTAATACTTAGTGTATTTCTGATAGTTAATCACGAGCTTTGGGCTGATGAGATGAGAGCCTGGAATATAGGTTCAGCTAGTAATAGTGTAACTGAATTATTAAGCAGCTTGAGAGCAAGTGAAGGCCATCCTTATTTGTGGAGCGGATTACTTTATTTTATTTCTCATTATATTGTTGATAATCCAGAAGCAATGAAAGTACTACATTTAGCTATTTCTGTTACTACAGTATTTCTAATACTGAAATATGCCCCTCTCAATAAAATATTAAGGGTTATGCTTGTATTTGGTTATTTCTTTTTCTATGAATATTCAATTATCTCTAGAAATTATTCAATTGGTATCCTATTTATGATAGTTTTTTGTATTTTATATAGAAATAAGTATAAAAATTTAGTAGTGCTAAGCATTGTGTTATTTTTTATGGGGCAAGGTAATATATATTCCTTTATAATTTCTATTATTCTTTTTCTCTACTTATTATTTGAAATTATTTTGGAAAGAAATAATAGACCAAGCAGGTTAAACAAACTCCATCTCTCAATTGCTTCTATAATTATACTGGGTTCAATTATTTTTATGTATTGGCAGCTTGGCTCTCAATTAAAAAGCAATGTAATGGGGCCTTCAATCTTTTCAATTTTTAGTAAAAACTTTATTAGTGAATATATTAAGTCAATAGCCATAATCCCCGAAGCTCTTATAAAATCTTATCTTCCTGTACCAAATTTTATCTTAACTTTTTGGGAAACCAATATAATTTTTGACTTTTTATCCAATATTAATTTTATTTTGGTATATATATTAGGGGCAATATTGTTTATAGTCCCTTTATTTTTTTTAAAAAAGAAGGTTTTATTTCTCTACATTATGGGAAATTTATCTGTTACCATTATACCCATATTTGTCTGGCAAGGTTCTCTTAGGCATTATGGTCACCATTTTATAATCCTGGTAACATGCATATGGATTTCCTGCCTTAGGCCTGACGAAAATTATCTAATTAATAGCAGGGAAAAATTTAGCCAAAAGTTGATGAATTGGTTTTTAATAATATATCTGGCATCTTCTTTGATCGGTAGTGGTGTAGCTTATTATTATGATTATAAATATCCTTTTTCTTCAGCAAAAGATGCTGCAAATTACATCACAAGTGAATTTAATGTCGATGAACTAATAATAATTGGCTACCATTTTCATCCGGCAGAAACAATAGCGGGCTATCTAAATAAGGAATTGTATTATCCCCATTCAATCGAAGAAAATAAATTCAGCAAGTTTGTTAACTGGCCTAAAATGCATGGCAGTTATGATATAAATTTGCCAATAAGGAGTGCTTACAAGTTTCTCCTAGAGGGGGAAGATGTATTACTAATAATATCTAATGCTTCTTCTAATGATAAAGAAATATTATTAAAAAACAATTTCAAGAAAATAGATGTCTCCTTTGATAATTCAATTGTAGGGTGGGAAGATTTTAACCTTTTTTTATTTGATAAAAATATGGAGAAAATTTGTGAATCTGATAAAAATAATTTTAGGGATTGTTGGGAGCCATTAAATGATTGCAACTTTACTATCGAAGATGACTATATTTTAATCGACGTATTTGGAGAAGATCCCTACTTTGAGAATAATTTTGTGATAGATACAGGTAATGATATTTTAGTCACTATATACAATTTGCGTTGTGAGGACCCAGGTGAACTAAGGATTTATTATAAAGAAAAGGGTGGATCTTATAATGAAAAAGATATGCTGTCTTTTCCCTTAAATGCGGGAAACAATGATATTTTTGCTATTGTTCCAAGTGATGGAGATTTGGAAAGTATAAGAATAGATCCTGTTAATACAAATATTAATTGTTCAATAGAGCAAATAAAAATAATTGAATTAAGATAGTTTTCCCATGTATATTTACTAATGAAAGGAATAAAAGAATAGAAAAAAACAAAATAATTATCTGTCTCTTATGATTCCCTTTTTTTTATTGCCCTGTTTGGTTATTATTCTTGAAATAGGGTATAAAATTAATATTAGAGAAATTTTATTTAAATTCAAAAGCATTACTCAATATCATAAAACCTGGAAATATTTCCAAATTCCTCCGATCCTATAAATTCCTTTATTACAAACTCCCTCGATTTTCCTATTTCAAGTTGCTTAAGCCAACTATTATAACCTTCTTCATCTGGTTCCCTTCGAAGAAGAGCCTTATACAGCAGATGCAAAAATTCTGAATCATCCATATCTTTTTTAATAAACTCCTGTTCTGATATTAAGAATTTTACTAAATCAAATATTGTTTTATTTCCTTCTTCTAAGGCAGAAGACCAGTAGCTAAGTTCCTCATTTTCTGGCTCTCTGTCTAAAAAGTACTGATAAAAACGGGAAATAAACGCTTTTATTATGTTTCTATAGGTTACATAAACTTCAGCTGTTTCAAACTTTTTTAATAGTTCTAACTCTCCAAAGCCATCCAGAGAAATATTAGCCCAGTTAAGTACATAATCCAAGTCTTGGTCATTTATGGTATTTATAACTATAAAAGCTCTTTTTGCCTTATCAAGGTCATTGTTAAGAAAATCAATAGATACTCCATATCTATCAAAATAATATGGAAGTGGCCACTCTGAAGGGCATCCTACTATCAGTCTGTCAGGGTATTTTAGCTTATCCTTTAAAAATATAGTTATCTCTTCAGCATCCTGAAGGGTTCCAGTTTCTGTAGAGTAGTACACCGATTTAGACTGTATTACATTAAATCCTATACCCAATGTAAGCAGTATTACCAGTGTAAAGACCACAATTTTGAAGATATTTTCCTTTCTAAGTATAAATCTTAAAGCAAAAACCAAACCTGAGGCGCTTACCATAAGATATATGGGCAGCAAAAAAAGCCATACCCTTTCAAACATGGTTGGTCTATGTATTAAAACCAGTGGTACCAGCCACACTATTGCTGCTGCTACCACAGGTATTTTAGGTGCTTTTTGCTTATGGTTAAATATGATGGACAAAAAGAAACATATAGCCAGAATTATGCTTATAACTGAGGGTATATCACTGTTCCACCTGTTCCATATACTGTTCATCCAGGAAGGAAGCTGCTGTATGAAATCACCCAAAGAGTGAGATTTTATAGCATCCTGTACTATGCCTGTTTCGGTTATAAGGAATATAATTGCAGGAGTGTAAAACAAAAGCGTTATAAGGAAAATTATTCCTACAGAAAATATTATATTCTTAAAAAGAGTTCTTTTATCCAGATTGCTGTCTTTAAATATCAAGCAAAGCAATAGCCATACATAAATCAACCCAATGGGGTATAAGAACATGGGAAGGGTAAAAAACCCCAGAATAGATAATATAATAAATATAAACCATAGAGCTTTATTGTCTTCATCTTTTATATATCTGGCTACTGCCAGACATACCAAAAAGAAAAGGATTATGATGGTATATCCCCTGGCATTGGTTGAGTATTCTACCATGGTAGAGGATGCAGCTACCAATCCTGCTGTTAATATGGCAGCAAATTTGTTATAGAAAACCCTGGTGGTAAAATAGGATGCTGGAATTATAAGTAACCCGGATATAAAGGCAGGCATCCTTATAACCCATTCCCTGTTTCCAAATATAACATAGAATATATGGGAGAGAAAAGTATGAAATAGATGATTATTAGAAGAAGAGTAATCAGACAAGCTTTTTATCAATGGTTTTTTAACAAAGCTTAAAAAAGTTATGGCCTCATCATGGCGCATAGGCTGGTTTATATAAAACAACCTTATGATAATAGATAGTGCTATTATTAACAGAAGAAAAATTAGATCAATTTTATCTTTCTGTATAAAGGATATAAAAGCTGATTTTAACCTACCAAAGGTAAGCCTAAATGAAATAAATAGCTGATAGAAATAATTTCTTACCTTTTGGTTTACAAACAGAAATGTAGTGCCAATGATAAACCATGCAAAACCCAGAAGTCTTGCCCTTACAAGCATTGCCTTATTAAAGGTAGCAAAAGTCCCATCTTCGGCCAATTTGCCCAGCATATCCCTTGCGGTTTCAAATGGTATATAGGAGAAGGAAATTAAAACTATACCTATTATTAGTAGAAGAAATATGAATAAATAACAGATTATGTTAGCTGCTTTTTTTTCAGCTACATTTTTCATGTCAATACCATGGTATTATGTTTTCACTTTTATATCATTTTTAAGTATAATTTTAAAGATATAATTTTTAAAATTATAAGTATTATGGTTTATTTTTATTGACGGTGTCAGCAATAATACTAAAATTATTCACAATAGAAAAACTGTGTCCAAATATTTTGTTTTTGTATTAGGTACCTAAGTAATTGGGCTTTTATAATTATACTCCCAAATGTACTTAATCTAAAAAGTAATTGTATAAGGATAAAGATACCTTATTGTATTTTTAGATAAAAGTTTTTTATATTATAATTTTAAAGGGGAAGTTTCAATGAATGAAGAAAAAAATAATATAAAAGAAGATGAAATTGACCTAAGGGAACTCTTTAGAATTTTTATAAAAAGAAAATGGTGGTTTATAGGAACATTTATAATAGTTTTAATAGCCGGTCTGCTTTTTACCTTCTTAAAAACTCAAGAATACAGTTCAACTTCTATGCTAAAAGTTAAAGAGGATTATTATCTGGATTCTACTAGTAATTATTTTCCAGAAGAAGCCTATGAATTAAGGATTGGTAGTTTGAACGATGTATTCATCGAACTGAAGTTAAGTGAGACTTTAAATGAGGTAACAAGGGCTCTAAATTATGATATAGATAGAAACGATTTAGATAAAGCTATTAATATATCTATAGATGAGGATAAAGAAATTTTAACGCTGACCACTGTTTATAATAATCCAGAAATAGCTTATAGAATAAATAAAACATTACTTGATGTATATAAAAATAAGAAAAATTTAGAGTTTAACGAAGTCTACGGGAGGCTTGTACAAAAAATAGGAGCAAAACTTATAGATGTGCAGGAGCAAATAGAAGAACTTTCAGGCAGAGCTGAGGAATATATAATAGGTTTTAATGTAAAACTACTAAATGAAATTGGAAAATCAGGTTTTGATGTCCCTTTCCTGGGAGCTAATTATACTTCACCCGAGATAGCTGGAAAGTTAAACTATAGTTTAACAGTTTACAATGATTTAGAAGAGATAAACTATATTCTTACAGAAAGTAAGGAGTTATTTGTAGATAAGATAGAAGTAATTGAAGACCCAGAGATATCAGATATGGGAGCTGATACTAACTATGGAAGGAATATATTGATTAGTATATTTTTAGCTTTAATTGTGGGGCTACTGGTTGTATTTGTTGCAAATTATTTTATAACTTCTAAGAAATAGTTAGATGGCTCATAATACTGGAGCAATTAATAAATGAAAAACATTTGTGTTATAGGCTTAGGATATATCGGACTACCAACTGCATGCATGCTGGCAAGCAATGGGTATAATGTTTTAGGGATAGATATTAATGAAGAAATTGTTACCAAGTTAAATTCTGGAAAAGTTCATATAGAGGAGCCGGAACTGGAAGAAGTATTTTTAAATGTATCCAGGAATGGAAAGTTAAGAGTTTCACAAAATCTTGAAAAATCGGATATTTTTATAATCTCTGTTCCCACACCCCTTAATGAAGAAAATAAGGCGGATTTAAGTTATATAATCAATGCTGCCGCTAAAGTAAAAGATTATATAGATAAAGGTAACCTAATTATTCTTGAATCAACCTCTCCACCCAGCACAACCAGAAAAGTAATTGGAAGTATGATACTGAAAAGCACAGGGCTTAAGGCCGGAGAAGACTACTATCTTGCATTTTGTCCTGAAAGAGTATTGCCCGGTAAGATAATATACGAGCTAATAAATAACGATAGAATAATTGGCGGTATTAATAAAAAATCAGCTGAAAAAGCAAAAGAAATTTATAGTAGTTTTGTAAAGGGTAGAATACTGTTAACAGACTTAGAAACAGCAGAATTTACAAAGTTAGCTGAAAATACTTATAGAGATGTAAACATAGCTTTCTCTAATGAGCTAGCACTGATATGCAATGATTACAATATAAATGTTTGGGATGTAATAAAATTAGCAAATAAGCACCCGAGAGTAAATATTTTAAGTCCTGGTCCAGGTGTTGGTGGACACTGCATACCCATTGACCCATGGTTTATCTTAAATAATGTTAGTAGAGGGAATACATTAATTGAGAAATGCAGGGATATTAACAATAGTTTGCCTAATATCATTTCAAAAAAAATAATGGAAATAGTCAAAGATAAAAAAGATCCAAAGGTGACATTGTTTGGGGCAAGTTATAAAGAAAATATCGGTGATACCAGAGAGAGTCCAACAAAAGTTATTTATAAAAATCTGGCAAAAGAAAAAGTTAATATATCAGTTTACGATCCGTTGTCAGCTAATTTTGAATATCCGCTGTCATCTAGTTTAAAAGATTCTTTAAAGGGCTCTGATTTACTAGTGTTATTAGTTGGCCATAAAATTTTTAAGGAAGTAAACTTAAAACATGTTTCAACTTTAATGAGAACTAAAAATATTTTTGATACCAGGAACTTTTTTAAAAAAGAGGAAGCGATTAGATATGGTTTTAAGTATTACATAATTTGAACTTATTTAAGAAAATGATTTAAGTACTTTTTGTACTATAGACAATTATTAATTTTATGAGTAAATTAAATATTCCGAAAAAAATTAATGTATTAATTTCTTTTGGGACAAGGCCGGAAGGCATTAAATTGGCACCGGTAATTAAATGTATCGATAGACAAAGTGATAAATTTAATTTAAAAGTTTGCAGTACTGGACAACACAAAGAAATGTTAAAGCAAGTCCTTGATTTTTTTGAGATAAAACCTGATTTTAACTTAAATTTAATGGCAGAAAACCAGTCGCTATCATCTTTTTCTTCAAGACTTTTAAGTAAAGTAGCCAAAATTATAGGAAATACAAGACCAGATATTGTATTAATTCAGGGTGATACCACATCTGCATTATTAATTGCTTTAGCAGCATTTTATAGAAAAATTAAGGTTGGACATGTAGAAGCTGGGCTTAGAACTTATGATAGAGATAATCCATTTCCAGAAGAAATCAATAGGCAGCTTATAAGTAGAGTTGCTGACCTGCATTTTACTCCAACAATAAATTCATTTAATAACTTATTAGCTGAAAGAGTTGATAAAAATAATATTTTTTTAACAGGTAATACTATTGTAGATGCAATGAATTGGGCTATAGAAAAAATAAAAAAAAGTAGTATGGAAGAGATAGAGTTAAGTAAACCTTTTAATTTGTTTAATGATAGATATAAAGTAATTCTGGTTACAATGCACAGAAGGGAATCATTTGGTAATGATATTGAGAATGTATGTAAAGCGTTAAGAATAATTGCAGAGAAATATAATGACATCAAAATTGTTTATCCTGTGCATTTTAATCCTAATGTAGCAAAGCCAGTATTTAGGATTTTAAGTGGGACAAAGAATATATTATTGACCAAACCTTTAAACTACCAATCATTTATATGGTTAATGAATAAGTCTTATTTTATAATTACAGACTCGGGTGGGGTACAGGAAGAAGCCCCGATATTTAAAAAACCTGTTTTAGTTATAAGAAAAAAAACAGAAAGAACTGAATCAGTAGATTTAAAAATTTCTAAATTAGTAGGAATGGGTACTAACTCAATAGTGGATAATGTTTCTAATTTGCTTGATAATAGATTGATCTATGAAAAAATGATTCCAGATGCCAATCCCTATGGTGATGGAAATGCAGCAGAGAAAATTATAGAATGCATATATAAAAGGTTGAATAATAAGTGTTAATTATAATAAGGTAGATAATGAAACAAGTATTTATAAAAAAAGGTAAAGTAATAGTAGATGAAGTTCCAGCACCTCTTATATCAGTTAATGAGGTATTGGTTCATGTTTATTATTCCTGCATTTCTTCAGGAACGGAAGTTAGTGGAATTGAGAAATCAGGAAAACCTTTATTTAAAAAAATTATAGATAAGCCTCAGAATATTAGAAAAGTTTTAGATTTGTTAAAAAATAAAGGATTATCTAAGACTATAAGAAAAGTAAAAAGTAAAGTAGATTCCCAAACTCCTACTGGATATTCTGCAGCAGGTTTGGTTTTGGAAGTAGGGGAGAATATAGAGAATATAAAAGTGGGTGACAAAGTGGCTTGTGCTGGTGCAGGAATTGCAAACCATGCTGAATTTATTGCTGTTCCTGAAAATTTGGTTGTAAGAGTACCTGAAAACTTATCACTAAATTATGCCTCTACTGTTACATTAGGAAGTATAGCATTGCAAGGAGTTCGTAGATGTAAACCAGAATTAGGAGAATTTGTGGTAGTAATGGGTTTAGGAATTTTAGGGCAGTTAACCGTGCAATTATTAAAACTATCAGGCTGTAAAGTAATTGGTATAGATTTAGAGCAGAAAAGAATAGATAAAGCACTTTCTTTAGGTCTAGACATAGGTTTTAATCCAAATAAGGTAAACATAGTAGAAGAAGTTATTAGAAATACTAATGGATATGGAGCAGATTCGGCAGTAATAACAGCATCTTCAGCCAGTAGTACAGTAATAAATCAGGCAATGGAAATGTGTAGAAAGAAGGGGAAGATAGTTGTAGTTGGGGATATACCATTAAATATTGAAAGAAAATATTTTTATGAAAAGGAGCTTGATTTATTAATATCAACTTCATATGGACCAGGTAGATATGATGAAAAGTATGAGTTAAAAGGCTATGATTATCCATATACCTACGTTAGATGGACAGAAAATAGAAATATGAAAGAGTATCTTTCATTATTATCAGAAAATAAAATAAATGTAAAAGACTTAATTGAAGAAGTTTATAAAATTGAAGAAGCTCCCAAAGCTTTTGAATCCCTTAGGCGTGGTGATAATAGACCCTTAGTTGTTCTTATGGAATATCATAGGGATTCATTACTTAAGGAAAGAATAATAAAAACCTCATATAAAATCAGACAAGATAAAATAAATGTGGGAGTTATTGGTGCAGGTAGTTTTACCAGAGAAGTTCATTTGCCTAACCTAGAAAAGTTAAATAAATTTTATAATATATATGCTATATGTTGTAAATCAGGCAATAATGCTAAAAGTTTAGCAAAGCAATTCGATGCAGTTTGTGCAACTACTGATTATACAGAAATTTTAAAGGATAAGAATATTGATATGGTTTTAATTTCTACAAGACACAATCTGCATGCAAAAATTGCAATTGATGCAGCAAATGCAGGAAAAGCAATATTTTTAGAAAAACCAATGGCATTAAATCAAGAAGAACTAAGTAAACTTGTAGATACCTTAGAAAAAACAAAGGTTCCTTTTATGGTAGGTTTTAACAGAAGGTTTTCTCCCTTTGCTTTAATAATTAAAGAGCAGATTAATAACAGAGTTAATCCCATTATGGTTAGCTACATAATGAATGCTGGTTTTATACCTAAAGACCATTGGGTGCACACTGCAGAAGGTAGTGGTAGGAATATAGGAGAAGCCTGTCATATATATGATTTGTTTAATTATTTTACTAATTGTAAGGTTTCTAAAGTAAAAGCAACAAGTATTAACCCAAAAACAGAGCAATACAGTTCTAATGATAATTTTGTAGTAACTATAAAATATAAGGACAGTTCAGTTTGTAATTTAGTTTATACTTCTCTTGGCTCTAAAAAAGCTCCGAAAGAAAAGATTGAGATTTACTTTGATAATAAAATTATCTATTTAAATAACTATAAAGAGCTAGAGTTTTTTGGGCTAAGAGAAAAAAATATTAAGATTAATATCCAAGATAAAGGTCATTATAATGAGCTCCAAAAATTTGCTAAATCTATAAAAGAAACTAAAAGTTACTTAATTCCATTATGGCAGCTAATCCAAGCTACTGAGATAAGTTTTGAAGTTGAGAAACAAATTAACGAATATGAAAAATAATATCAAAACCAAGATATTATACATCGGCTCAATTCCATCAGAAATTGGTGGTAAAAAAAGTGGAGGAGTTGCTACATATTCTTGGGAATTAGCAACTACTGCTTGTAAGAATGAATATGATGTTTATATTTTAACAGATGTTCCTAATTCTTTTGAAAAGGATGCAATTAAAGTAATAAGATGGTCTCTAAAGAATAAGTTAGAGAAAATATTTTATGCAATTATTATGTATATTATAAATAGAAACAAAATAAAAGAATTAAATTTTTTAAGCGGAAAAGAGAAGCTCAAAATTCTTTATAAATCTCACCTATTAAAAAAAATATTAAAATCTATAAGACCAGATTTTATACATATTCTTCATATACTAGATGATGCTATTTTTAGTTTGAGCATTTTAAAAGAGCACCCACCTATAATAGCAAGTGAATATGGAACTGCTTTGCTATATGAACAAGAAATCTTTAAATTATATGGATTTAAAAAAAGGGATTCTTTCTATAAAAAAGTAAGAAAAGCGTTAGATAAAATAGATTGTGTGATTTCTTGTAGCTATTTTTCCAAATTAGCATTATTAAGAGAATTCAATCCGATACCTAATATTAAAGTAAAGGCGATTCTTAATCCCATTAATCCTAATAAGATACAATTAGTAAATAAAAATAAGGCGAAAAATATTTTGGGATTAGGAGATAAGAAAATTGTAACTTTTTGTGGGGTACATTTTCCTATAAAGAGAAAAGGTTTAGATATCTTACTAAAAGCTTTTGCTATTAATAGTTATTTATTAGAAAAATGTAAACTTATAGCTATAACGAATGAGGATGCAAAAAGATTTGCTCAGGATTTTATAGAAAAGAAGAACATTGATGGTGTAGTGTTATCATTTCAACCTTCAAAAAAACTAGTCGAATATTATAATGCAACTGATGTTTTTGTCATGCCTAGCAGACAAGAAGGAATTGGATTAACTTATTATGAAGCATTATTAGCAGGGGTTCCCATTATTGGGTTTTTTAGAAGTGTCTTAGAGCTTGAACAAGTTTTGGGAATTTATATAGGGGAAAAATTTAATGCAAATGAAGAAAATGAGAAGGATTTGGCTGAAAAAATAATAAAAGTCTTAAATATGGAAATTGATGGTAAGCTATTAAGGAAAAAGGTAATTGAAAATTTATCTTGGGATGTAAAATTTAAAGAATACGATTTAGTGTATAGAGAATTATTAGTGTAAATATTTAATAAGTTAAGGAAAATATGAATCTTGGGCTGGCAACTGAAGAAAAGGATTGGCAAAAATGGAGTTTATATAAACGTATTCGTCTCAAAATTTCACGCATGCTGTCTTATTTTTTACTTTATAAATCTATTAAGGGAGCTAATTTTATACGAGAGCGTATTTGTAAGTTTATTATGCCTTCTCCAACCACTACTACTTATATATGTCCTACTTTATTTAATGTCAATGTTTTAGTTGGCCCAATTAATGGTAAGGGACCAGAAAGCTCTCTTTATTATTTTGGTGAATATGAATCTGGGACACTGTCTGTGTTTAAAAAATTTTTATGTAAACATGATATTGTTCTAGATGTAGGTGCTCATATTGGTTTTATTTCACTTGTTATTGCGAATTTTGTGGGAGAAAATGGTCTTGTGTATGCTGTTGAGCCACATCCAAAAACTTACAGAATTTTGGAAGAAAACATTCGTATAAATAAGTTTAAAAATATTCATCCTATGAATATTGCTTTAGGTTCTAAAGTATCTAAAGCCAAAATATATGAAAATTATAATATAAATAGAGGCTCAGCTTCGTTGATTTGTCCTGAAAATGTAGATAATAGAGAATCAAGGTGGCAAACTAAAGTAACTACAATAGATACACTTATTGAAAAAAGAAAAATAAAAATTCCCAAGCTAATAAAAATTGATGTGGAAGGATTTGAACTGGAAGTATTAAAAGGAGCTAAAAAATTAGTTTCTAGCTCACAAGCACCTGCATTGTGTGTTGAATTTAGCATTTTGCATCCCACATATGGCGGAAACATTCATGATATCTATAATTTTATAAAAGAGACAAATAGTTATCTTTTATTTAAGCTAAAGCGGGGTAAAGGCGTACCTTCGAAACTAATAAAAATTAATAACGAAAAAGAATTACCCAACCATGATAATGTCTTCTGCTTTCTTGAAAAGCATTTATAAGTGCAATGTGTGAATAGAATATTAAAAAATTTTTAAATTATTTTTATTAAGGATTTTAATAGATTAAAAAATAAAGATGTGGTTTTTTAAAATCTTTTAAACAGTCAATTAATTTAATTCATCTATTATAAGTTAAATTTAAATTTAGAAAAAAGCAAAAGAGATATGGTAGAAGACCTAGTTAAGGATATAGCAAAGTACCTACCTTCTAAGATAATAACAGGAGTTATTGGTTTTATTAGTATCCCAATAGTCACTCGCTTATTTCCACCTGCTGATTATGGGGACTACTCGTTGGCATGGGCAACTGTTAATATTTTAGTTCTCCTTATTGGATGGTTGAGCATGTCTATAATAAGATTTTATCCAAAATTTGAAAAGGATAAAAATTTAGATTACTTTAACAGTCGTATTGTAAAGTTGTCATTTATATCAATATTAGTAATTGGTTTTTTATTTTTTTCAATCATAATAGTAATAAAGAAGTGGGTATCTGAACAATTATATATATTAATGCTAATTGGTATTTTTTTATTTGCACTTCTTGCATTTTTTGAAATATTACTGCATTTTTTGAGGTCTAGAAGGGAGGTAATTTGGTACAGTATTTTTTTTACATGGAGGATTGTTTTTGGGTTTGGATTGGGAATACTATTAATATTTTTATTTAATTTTGGTATAGAAGGTTTGTTTTGGGGTGCGATTATAAGTCTAACATTAATATTGCCTTTATTGTGGAAAAAATCGGTAGGGAGAATAAAATTTGATAACATAACAATATCAAAGTTTTTTGTGATGGAGATTTCAAGGTATAGTCTTCCATTAGTAGTTGGCAATTTAGCTGCATTGATTTTAAGTCTGTCGGATCGTTATATACTTCAATTGTTTAGAGGTAGTTATGAAGTTGGAATATACTCAGCATCATATAATATATCAGAACATTCAGTATTGCTTTTTGTATCATTATTTACACTGGCTGCAGGCCCTATTGCTATAAATATATGGGAAAAAGAAGGAGAAGATGAGAGTAAAAAATTTATAAGTAAAACAACAAGATTCTATTTAGTCACCTGTATCCCCGTGATTGTAGGGTTAAGTGTATTATCAAAACCCATTATAATGATAATGACAGGGAATGAGTATATTTATGGATACAAGATAGTTCCTCTAGTGGCATTTGGTGCTTTTTTTCTTGGACTTCAATGGTTGTTTGGTACAGCTTTTGCTTTGTATAAAAAAACTAAATTTACTATGTTTATTATTGCAGCATCTGGATTATTAAATTTAGTTCTTAACTTTTTGCTAATACCAAAGTATGGATATATGGCTGCAGCTATAACAACATTGTTTTCCTATGTAGTCTTATTTTTATTAATGTGTATTTTTTCACGTCGTTTTTTTGTATGGGATTTTCCTTACAAGTCTCTAATAAGAGTCTGCTTTTCATCATTGGTAATGGGAGGGGCTGTTTATTTTATTAATATAATACTTAATTTTAATACTATTACTAATTTATTTTTGAGTGTTTTAACTGGATTTTTTGTTTATTTTTTTATGCTTTTTGTATTCAGGGAACCTACAAGTAAGGAAAAACAAATTTTATCTAAACTATTTAATATTAAAGGTATATTTCTTAAATTAAAAAATTTTAGGTAGATTGGTGGTTATAATGCAAGATGAAAAAAAATAAAGAAGTTTTAGTTCAAAAGGCTTATGATTTGTTAGCGGAAAAGAGGAAAAATTTATTCTTTATTGGGAAAAATTAGTTAGAAGTTAATCTATGATTAAGAAAATTTCATATTACAAGAAGAAAATAAGAACTACACCTTTTCACATATTAGTATTGAAAGTTATCAAGAAGGTCCTTGCTAAAGTTAGGATGTATTATATACATAGAAAATTTCAGATAAGTAGTGATTCTAAATCAGATAATTATTATTTTTTAAGAGAGCATAGTAGTAGTTTGGAAAAAGAAGATGTAAATGGGTCATTTTTTAAAAAAATAACTAAAAACAATTTTTACGAACTAGTAGTAAATAGAAAAGATAAAGAATTCATCATTAAAAATATTAAACAAAGCAATGATATAATAAAAAAAGCCGATGATATATGCAATCATATATTTGACCTTTTGGGCTCAAATAAAGTAAAAGTAAAATATAATTTAAATACTGCTGGAGTAGAAAAATATAATTATGCTATGGGAATAAAAAAATCCGAGATAGATGAAGTAAAAGAAAAAATAAATAAAAAAATTACTAATATTTTTGGTAATTTTGATGTGAAAAATTACTCATATTTATTTAGTAATGACTATGAGCCGATAGACTGGCATATTGATTTTAAGTCTGGATATAGGTGGGATAAGAGATTATGGTATAAAAAAATACAATATGGAAAAGATTTGGGGGCTGATATTAAAGTTCCCTGGGAGCTATCAAGTTTTTATCATTTTGTTACTTTGGGACAAGCATATTTTTTAACTGGAGACGAAAAATATACAAAAGAATTTATTTACCAAACTATAGACTGGATTGAAAATAACCCGCCACAATTTGGTGTCAACTGGATTTGCACTATGGATGCAGCAATAAGAGTAACTAACTGGGTATTAGGTTTTTCATATTTCAAAGAATCAAGTTTTATAAATAAAAAGTTTTTCCTTAAATTTATTAAAAACCTGTATATTCATGGTAAACATATAATTGGAAATTTGGAATATGGAATATTAACATCAAACCATTATATTGCAGATATTGTGGGGTTAGCTTATCTAGGAATGATGTTGAAGGATTTTAAAGGGGCAAGGAATTGGTTGGATTTTGGGGTTAATGAATTTATAAATGAAATGAAAAAACAGGTTTACCCAGATGGGGTAGATTTTGAAGCATCAACTTGCTACCATAGATTAGTTTTGGAGCTTTTCTTTTATCCAACTCTTTTTATAATTAAAAATTCATCCTATTTTGATGAAAATAATTTTGTAGAAGCTGGAGAAAAGGTTTTTGGAAAAAATTATATGGATAAGCTTTATAAAATGTTTGAGTTTGTTTTATTTTCTTTAAAACCAAACGGTAAAATGCCTCAGTTGGGAGACAATGATAGTGGAAGACTTCATATTTTTAGGAATAGAGAAGTTTTAGATACGAGATATTTACTTTGTATGGGTGCAGTATTTTTTAAAGAGCCAAAATTTAAGGTAAAGGAGTTTGGTTTCTGTGAAGAAGCTTTGTGGGTTTTTGGGAAAGATGGCTATGATATTTGGAATAATTTAGAGAGTAAAAGTATAAATGGTATTGGCAGTAGATCTTTTCCCAATGCAGGTTGGTATATTTTAAGAAAAGATAAAAATTATATGATAGTATCTTTTGGAACAAATGGGCAAAATGGAAACGGTGGGCATGCTCATAATGATAAACTAAGTTTTGAGCTGTCCGTAGGTGGTAAGGATATATTGGTAGATCCGGGTACTTATATTTATACCCCAATTCCATATTGGAGGAATAAGTTTAGGTCAACTTTATTTCATAATACTGTGGTTGTAGATGGTGTTGAACAAAATAGGTTTAATGATAAAAGTTTATTTTTTTTAGAAAATGATGCTAAATGTAAGATTAATTTATGGAAGACTACTGAAAGGTATGATTTTTTAGATGTTGAACACTATGGATATAGACGTTTAAAATTTCCAGTGATACATAGAAGACAAATATATTATGATAAAAATGAAGATTACTGGATAGTAAGGGATTTGCTAACTGGAGAAGGAAAACATAAGTTTGATTGGTGCTTTCATATAGCTAAAAATGTTATTATTGATATTGATGAAAACTCTTTAACTGTTACTATCAATGATAGTATTAATGATGAGAAAAATATTAAGTTAAAGCTTATTCCTTTAGATATAGATGGTTTTCAGTTTTTTAAATTTAATAGTTGGCTATCTTATGGTTATGGGGAAAAAGTAAGTTCTATAATGTTAGGATATTCAAAAACAACAAATATCCCTACAGACTTTTTATTTGTTATTACAACTAAAAAATTTAATTATTCTAAGGATGATGTTGTAAATCTACTAGAAAGTTATAGTAAATAGTGGTAGCAATTTTTTATCTAATTTTTACAATTAAGTTTTTTATAATTTTTCTATTCTAAGAAAATATGAAAAAATTGATTATTGAGGATAGAGAAATAAATGGAATTTGTCCAGTATATAAAATTGGTGACAGAATTGTTTTGGATGACGAATATAAAGTTAATTTAACCCAAACTTCAGCAATTTGCATGCATTCTATTGCTTCCATTGTGCTATATTATATTGCATTTAGTAATGGAATACACCTAAATAAATTAGGCTTGCTAGAAAAAATGGTGAGGGTGATAGTGCATTTGTACAATGTTTGGACCCATGCAAATACACTAATGGCGGAACTATAATCTTTAAAATGAAGAGTGGTAAAAGTTAGCAACAATTGTAAGCATGTGATTTTATAAAGAAAAGTTTTAGTTGATTGAGATTATTACAAAGCTAGTTAGAAAATAAAAATATGGATATAGAATTATTTTATATCTCCTATGATGGAATTATCAACCAGAGTGTTTTTGATTCACAAGTAATAGGCTTTTTAAGAAAAATAAGTGGAAATAAAAAGCTTAAAATTAATTTTATTGGCTTTGAAAACTTAAAAATTTATATTTTTAAAAACAAATATCTTAGATACAAAAAGAAGATTTTATGTGATTTGGGAATGGAGGTTTATTTTTATCCTAGGGTTCCTGGACTTACAGGTATATATTTAAATATATTGCTAATATTGATAAGGTTTTATTTATCACTATTTATTAAAAAAAATAAAATTGTTTTTCATGCCAGAGGAAATAAATCTGCTTTAATTGCATGTAAAATAAAAAGAATTCTACCTTTTTTAAAAATTATTTATGATTCAAGAGGCGTGGAACCAGAAGAATATTTGTATAGTAAAAGATTAAGTAAGAAAAAAAATAGTTATTTATCTTCTAGAGAAATGAATATTTTCCATAAGTTGAAAGGCATAGAAGAGTATGTGGTAAAAAATTCTGACAAAGTATTTGCTGTTTCAAATGAACTTCGAAAATATTATTTAAAGAAATACAGAATTAGTAAAGATAAAATTTATGTTATCCCTTGCTGTATAGACAAATCTGTTTTTTATTTTGATGAAAAAATCAGGAAAAGAGTAAGAGATAATTATAATCTTAATGATAAAATTGTGCTTGTTTATTGTGGGTCTATGCATCTACTTCAAAAACCTGAAATAATTTTAAAATTTTTTAAGGAAGTATATAAGTTAGAAAAAAAAGTATTTTTGTTGATATTAACTTATAATTTAGAAAGGGCAGAAAAGTTTATTCAAGCTGAAAACATTTTTATGGAATCTTATAAAGTACTATCTTTAGATCATAATAAGATCCCGCCTCTCCTAAATGCGTCGGATATTGGAATAATTTTTAGAGAAAAAAACTTGGTTAATAGAGTTGCATCTCCTACAAAATTTGCTGAATATATATCATGTGGCCTTTATACAGTTTTAACTGATGGTATTGGAGATATATCTGATATGGTAGTAAAAAAAAATATTGGTGAGGTAGTAAAATCATTACAAGATTCAGATATAGAATTATTTGCAAATAGAATATTATTGAAAAGAAAAATGATCCAAAGTTATGAATATAAAAATAAAATTTATAATCTGGCTTGTCAAGAATATGACTGGGATAATTACATTACTAACATCTTATTAATATATAAAAATTTATCATCTTAGTTTTTTATCTTGTGAGGACTTCATGAAGATCCTTATGCTTGTAAATTGGAAGATAAACTATTTATATGAAGACAATGATGATATTCAACCACCAGATAAAATGGTTAAAGGTAAAAAATATTGGTTTTTTAAACACTGGCCTACTAATAAAGATAATGTTGATGTTTTAGATTTTTGTTATATTCCATTTTTGCATTATATTGAAAAAAATAAATTAAAATTTTATATTTTTCAAGCTATCAAAGGATTGTGGAAGTCTAGAAATTATGATTTAGTAATATCTCATGGTGCACAGAGTGCTATGTTTATGTCATTTATGCGTTCTATTTTGGGCGTTACTAATCCTCCTCATTTCTTGATAGATGTCGGTTGTTTTAATGGTGGAAGGAATAATAAAGTTGAAATTTCTTTAATAAAATTTGCAGCAAAATCTCTTAGTGGACTAATATATCATTCTACAATACAACAGGAATATTATGAAAAGTTTTTGCCATTTTTACTAGAAAGAAGTAAATTTATTCCCTTTGGTGTTGATACTGATTCCTTTTATCCTTTAAATGTTGATGAAGAAAATTATATTGTTTCTATAGGATATGCTAAAAGAGATTATTATACTCTATTGAAAGCATGGAATAGTATTAATTTTGAGAAAACACGTTTAAAAATAGTTGGTATTAGTAGTTTTAAAAATCTGGGATTTGAGTCAGAAAATTTTTCAAGAGTTGATTTATTAGGAATAGTTTCTATTAATAAATTAAAAGAAATTATTTCAAAATCTAAATTTGTTGTTACTCCTTTGCCTGTGTATAAGTATTCATATGGTCAGATGTCATTACTTCAGTCTATGAGTATGGGCAAAGCAGTAATTGTCACTAAAACTCCGAGTACAATAGATTATGTAACTAATGGTGAGAATGGTATATTTGTTGAGCCATATAATGTTGATGACATGAAACAGAAAATAATTAACTTATTAAGAGAACCACAACTATGTTTAAAATTAGGTGAAAAAGCAAGGATTTCCGTTGAAGAAAATTACAATGAAAGAATCATGTCTGAGAATATTTATAATTTTATCAAAAAGTTAGTTTGGTGATTAAGAATAAGTTTAATGGATAAAGAGTATATAGATTGTGATTTCTGTGGTAGGGATGATACTGATTTGGTTTTCGAGGTTTATTCAGAAGTTACTGGGAGGAGAGAAAAGTTTAACATTGTAAGATGTAGAAATTGTGACCTTTGTTATGTTAATCCAAGACTACCAAAAGAAATAATATTAAAGTATTATCCCGAAGATAATTATTATTCTTATAAATGTTTCGAAGACTGTAAAAAAATCTCTTTTAAAAAGGTAAAGGAAATAGCAATAGAGTTTATAGGTAATTATCCAAAAATTTCTAGTGGAAAGGGATTAATAGATTTACTAGGAAAGTTAATAGCTTTAATGGTTAAAAATAGTATTAGTGTAGTTATTCCTTATAAAGAGGATGCTAATGTTTTGGATATAGGGTGTGGTAGTGGAGAACTCTTATTTTTTCTGAAGAAACATGGTTTTAACACATATGGAGTTGAAATTAGTAATAAAGCAGCAAACTATGGAAATAAGTATGGTCTAAATATACTTAATTGTGATTTTGCTGATACTAATTTTCCTTCGGATTTTTTTGATATTATTGTAATAAATCAGGTGCTTGAACATTTATATAGTCCCTATAAGACATTGAAGGGAATTAATAGAATAATTAAAAAAGATGGTTTGTTAATTTTAGGAGTACCTAATATAGATTCTTATGGAATGAAAGTTTATAAAAGTTATAGTAGTATTTTAGATATTCCTAGACACCTTTATCATTTTTCTACATCTACATTAAAAAAGATGTTATTAAAAAGTGGTTTTAAAATTGAAAAAATAGTTAGTAAAAATTTTTTTATTCCTCATTATAATAAATACAGTTTATCTCTGTTAAAAAAAGAATGTGCTTTTTTTAGATTATTCAAAGCTTATTTACAAATATATTTATTAAAACCTATTTTTTTTACTTTTTCTAGAAACAAAGAATCTTTTGGTGAATTTATTACTATTTATGCATATAAAGGGAAGTAACACTTTCTGATATCCTATTAATATTTTAGAAATAGATTTATAAACTAAAAGATTAGGTTTGAAAAGAGACAAACTTTCTGACCTCGGGACAAGTGCCTATTTTAAGGTATAAGAGGCAAGAAAAAAATAAAGATTTCCTTAACGTACTACCTTTAATATGGTGTAAATATAGTAAAAACTTTAAAAAAGAAAGGTTTGGCTTTACTTTTCAATTTGCCTCAGAAAAGCAGATGTCCTGAGGTCAGAAAGTTTACCATTTGGGGTTCATATCAATTTGGTACACGGTTTATCTGTAACAATAATAGTAGTTGTATAAAAATAAAATTATGCGGTTTCTGTCAATGAAATTAAATAAATGGTTACCTATCATTTTTTTGTTGATTACGTGGTATATACCTCGCCAAACAGCGCCTGGGGGATTGTTAGCTAATTATATCACTTTGAGATGGATAACTTTCATATTAATCCCGGTAATTTTCATTTGTTTTTTATTATATAGGTTGCGCTCAAACACTAAGATATATGTGGCAAACATACTATTTCCAATGATTAGTGTATTAGGGGTTATAGTATTTTCAGGTTTAATGAATCAATCCTCTTTATTAGAAATAGCATTCACAATTTTGATTTATTTGCGGTATCCGTTATTGTTTATAGTCTTTTTAAATATGGACATAGATAAAGATGTACTTAGGTCTTTTCTAAAAGTTTTCTTCTTTTTAGTAATTATACAAATTCCCGAGGTGTTTTACCGATTTTTTGTGCTGGGCATTAGTTGGGATCATATTTCATGGACACTGGGACCATGGGGGACATTTGATCTCGGAGTTTATATGATATATGCTACTGCATTAATAGTAGCTAGAAATTTAATTATACGAATAAAACTGAGCCACATTATTCTGATATTATGTTTCTTTTCAGTAGCACCAATGGGAGAAATAAAAGCTTTTATTTTTTTTACTCCAGTAGTGGCGAGTTTTGTGATTTATAATTGTTTTAAAAAGAAAATATCAAAAAAGAGCCTTTATATTGCTATAGGGCTTATAACTGTTATAGTTGTTGGATTTATTTTTTCTGTTAACTGGTATGAAAAAGTATTTCCCGAGAGCATAGGTAGTATTCTAAATCCTAAAGAGGGAGGAAGAGTTAGCAGAATTAGTGCATTACCCGATATAATAAGCAAAGTTGAAATGAATGCTTCTAATTTTTTAATAGGTTGGGGTCCAGGAAGTTCGTTAGCTGGAGAGTATTTAGCGGATAGGGGGAAAATTTTTGAATTTCCAATTAGTTACAAGACTCAATTAACTGAGATGTTTGTTGATGTAGGAATCATAGGAATGATTGCTTATTTTTGGTTGTTAATTAGTTTAATTCTCAAATTCCGAAGACATATAAAAGTTGAATATGATCAAACCTACATTTTTTTAAATCATGCTATAATTGGAATGTGGCTATTTTATGCAATCCTGGGGCCTATGTATGACCTTGTTTGGCGGCATGATTCTCCTAATTTTATTTTCTATTTTTTAACTGCTGCCTTATATAATAGATACCGTAATATAAAAAATGAAAATTCTACTTATCAATAAATTCTTATATCCCAAAGGTGGAGATGCGATAAGCACACTTGAGACAGGAAGGTTACTTTCTGAAAAGGGACACGAAGTAGTGTTTTGGGGTATGGCACATCCTAAAAATCAAGATTTTCTTTATAAAGAATACTTTGTTTCTTATATTGATTACAATAAACCTTTAGGAAGATTTCAACAACTTAAAAATTCATTTAAAATTCTTTACTCATTAGAAGCAAAGAGTAAAATAAGCAATCTTTTAAAAGAGTGGAAACCTGATATTGCTCATTTAAATAACTTTGCTCATCAAATTTCTCCATCTGTATTAGATGTATTTAAAAAATACAAGATCCCTACTGTGATGACCATACATGATTATAAATTGGTCTGTCCAACTTATTCAATGTTATTACATGAAAAACCTTGTGAGCAGTGTAAGAATG
>Ga0307380_10001615_pt1 | contig 32883 bp, 32 predicted proteins | sample UN3MG_FD_202239 | JGI IMG/M metagenome (GOLD analysis project Ga0307380, IMG submission 202239) | Soil microbial communities from Risofladan, Vaasa, Finland - UN-3 | ecosystem: Environmental > Terrestrial > Soil > Coastal area > Acid sulfate soil | place: Finland: Risofladan, Vaasa | collected...
CGCTCTGGTGTCGGCATTCCTCGTCGCCAGATTCGCCCCCGAAGCCGAGGGGCACGGCACCGATAACGCGATCGAAGCGGTACACACCGACCCGCGTTCGATCCGTGGTCGCGCCGTGGCGGTCAAGTTGATCGCCAGTGCGTTGACGATCGGTTCTGGCGGGTCGGGCGGTCGCGAAGGCCCGACCGCACAGATTTCGGCCGGATTCGGTTCGCTGTTGACCCGCCGGCTGGATTTGTCCGACGGCGACGGTCGGCTGGCGGTGTCAATAGGCATTGGCTCGGGAATCGGGGCAATTTTCGGCGCACCACTCGGCGGAGCCGTGCTGGCGGCCTCAATCATCTACCGGGAGGATTTCAACTATCGTGCACTCGTTCCGGGCTTCATATCTTCGGCGGCCGCCTACGCCGTCTACGGATCGATTCTCGGATTTACGCCGATGTTTGGATTCGTCGAACCCAACTACACTTTCGATCCGACTCAGATCGGCTGGTTCGTGATCATCGGTATTGCTGCTGCGGCCGTCGGTTACCTCTACGCGCGAACGTTTTACGCGACGGTGGCGTTGAGTCGGCGACTGCCCGGCGGCAAGATAGCCAAACCGGCGATCGGAGGCTTGCTGGTCGGACTGCTGGCGTTGGGTATCCCGCAGATTCTCGCCAGCGGCTACGGCTGGGTGCAAATCGCCATGACCAGCGAGGGACTGGCCACCATTCCGCTGTGGATCGTGTTGGTGCTGCCCCTCGCCAAGATCTTGGCAACCTCGTTATCGATCGGCACTGGCGGGTCCGGTGGCATCTTCGGACCCGGCATCGTGATCGGCGCGTTCGTTGGTGCAGCGATCTGGCGATTGGCGGATCTCATTGGCGCACCAGCACTCCCGGACGGACCGGGCGTGTTCGTGATAGTGGCGATGATGGCCTGCTTCGGCAGTGTGGCGCATGCTCCCCTCGCCCTGATGATCATGGTCGCCGAAATGACCGGATCATTCTCCGTGATTCCCGCAGCGATGATCACCGTCGGCATCGCCTATCTGATCATCTCCCGCACTCCGGTGTCGATCTATCGGGCTCAACGCCTGAACCGTGACAGTGACTCGACCGATCCAAGCTCAGCCGAGCGGTAACTTGCTGAGCCGCAACAAATTTCGTCGCGGCGACTTAGTGTCCAAACCGACTATCGCAGTGCCGTCATCCATAATCACCAGACCCTCTGCCTTTTCCGGGCTGCCCTCGATGCGCCATATCGCTTCAGCTTCCACGGTGCCGCCCCGTGGGTCCAGGGCATCGGGCAGTCGGGCGATCGAGCTGCCCTTGTCGGAGAGGAGGTAGAGCCGACCATCGGGGCCGACGGTGGCATCGCTGATGTCGGGCAGCCACCGAGCCATTTCCTCGGCCAACCACCACGTCGCCAGCACCGTCAGGGTGGCATCCCCGGGACCCGGCGCCGCCGTGGAGCCGCCGCGTTGCCACCCGACCGGGCCGTCACCGACCGGACCAAACTCGAGGATCGCCGACGGATCCTTCTCCTTGACCACCAGCAGGTGGCCACGGTCGGCCAGGACCAGCGACTCGCCGCGCGAAGAACGGTCACCAAGCCAGGCCTGCCGCAGCCGATGCCCGTCCGGAACATCGAGCAGAATCGTCCCGATGAGCGCCGGCATGGCGAGGTCGATGTGCAGCACCCGCGCCGGTTGCTCCTGCAACACCAGAACGGTGTGCTCCCCGGTGGGTTGGACGGCCTCGAACTGTGTTCCCCCGTCGGGGAGACCGAGGTCGGAAAGGTCGATCCCCTGCCACCGCATTGGCCACGGTTTCAGTGCCGCAGTGAATACCACCGGATCCCGGTCTCCCACGGCAAGCAGTTCGCCACCCCGCAGCGCCAACCCCGAGACCTCACGCAACGGCACGTCGCCGACGTCGCGAACGTCCAACTTCGGCGGCTTACTCATCTCCAACACCCCTCGGTACGGGTGGCCGGGCGCCGCGCTCCGGTCGCGGAATGGGGGGCTTCCGCCGGTGCGCAACGCCCGGACACTGGTGGTGAAACTAACAGTGCGAGCACCCCGATGATTGCAACTTCTGAGTTGATCACGACGGCCTGTGGATAAGTGGCGCAAACCGCCCATCCGGACCGGGAATGTAAGGGCGCACGTCCACCACGGCAGCGATCGGCAACGGTCCATACAGATGGGGGAACAGCATTGATTCCGGATCAGAGGGGACACCGGGCTCCCAACGAACAACGGCGCCGAGCCTGGCCGGGTCTAAATAGAGCACCACCAGATCGTCGCGTCCGGCGAAGAGCCGATTGGCCGGTAGGTGGACCTGACATTGCGCCGATAGGTGAACGAACCCGACCTCACTCAACGACTCGGGCCGCCACTGCAGGGTCGCCCGCGCACTCTCCCAATCTGGCTCGGCACATAGGTGGACCAGCAGTTCCGCCGCCTGAGACATAGCCGCCACACTGCACCACGGCGCGACCGGTCCAACAACGGGGGGTGAGACACGACACATCGGTCAGTCGCGGGAACAAGCCCGAAGGGCTCAGCGTCTGAGACAGTAGAAGAATCGCGCGAAGGCGGCCTCCGCCGCTGGAGTCGTCGAGCATTTAGGGAGGCCCATGAACGCAACGTTGACCAGTCCGGAGTTAACCAGGGCCGACCGCTGCGATCGCTGCGGGGCTGCCGCACAGGTTCGGGCCAAGCTTCCCTCCGGTGCCGAACTACTGTTCTGCCAGCATCACGCCAAGGAGCATGAGTCGAAGCTTCTCGCGCTGGCGGCTGTCTTGGAAGTCAAACCCGACGGCGCGTAAGCCGCGCCCCGCTCGCCCCTCCATGCCTGCGTGAGGAATCCCGGAAGGTTATGACGGACGTGTCACCGCCCGCACCGACGGGTAACCGTGCCTGGCGCATTGCCAAGCGGACACTGTCGAAAAGCTGGGACGACTCCATTTTTTCAGAGGCGGCCCAGGCTGGTTTCTGGTCGGTGCTCTCCCTTCCGCCCCTGTTGCTCGGCATGCTCGGCAGTCTCGCCTACGTGGCGCCGTTGTTCGGCCCGGACACCCTCGCCACTATCCAGAGCCAACTGATTAACACTTCGAGCAGTTTCTTCTCCAAAAACATCGTGACCGAGATCATCGAACCGACGGTCCGGGACATCGTGGCCGGCGCGCGCGGTGAAGTGGTATCAGTGGGCTTTGTGATCAGCCTGTGGGCGGGCTCCTCGGCGATCTCGGCACTCGTGGACTCGGTAGTCGAGGCCCACGACCAGACCGCCCTGCGGCACCCGGTCCGGCAGCGTTTCTTCGCACTCGGCCTCTACCTGGTGATGCTGGTCTTCGTTACCGCGGCGGCACCGCTATTGGCGTTGGGACCGCGCAAGATCGCCGAGTATGTTCCCGATGACTGGGAGCACATTCTGCGCTTTGGCTACTACCCGATGCTGGTTGTGGGCCTTCTGGCCGCCGTCACGATCCTCTACCGGGTCTCGCTGCCCGAGCCACTGCCCACCCATCGATTGGTGTGGGGTGCCATCCTGGCCACAGCGGTCTTCGTGGTGGCGACCGCGGGTCTGCGAATCTACCTGCGGTACATCACTCAGACCGGTTACACCTATGGAGCGTTGGCCACCCCGATCGCGTTTTTGTTGTTCGCATTCTTCCTGGGATTCGCAATCATGATGGGGGCCGAACTCAACGCCGCCATCGAAGAGGAATGGCCCGCTCCGGTACCGCACTGGCATCGTTTCCGATCCTGGTTGCGACGCAGGGCAGAGCCGACCGGCACCACCGAGATCACCGACGCCGACCACTTCGCCGACGGTGGAGACGAAATCGCGCCCCACGATCCACAACCGGTCGCGGTCAGCCCCTCTTGAGGGACTCGTAGATCTTCTTGCAGTCCGGGCAGACCGGCGACCCCGGCTTGGCCGAGCGGGTCACAGGGAAAACCTCACCGCACAGTGCAACGACATGAGATCCCATGACTGCACTCTCGACGATTTTGTCCTTCTTGACGTAGTGGAAGAACTTGGGAGTGTCGCTATCCGAGCCGTCGTCGACGCGTTCCTCGCTGTCGGTGCGCTCAATGGTGTCAGTCCGCATGAAGACCATTGTGCCCCCGGACGGCGATTGCGGTCAGACAGACGTAAGAAAATCCCCCTCGTCCGATCCTGCAACGGTGTGGAACAGTGGTAATTATGGAGCGCGACCTGGGTTTCGATGACGAAGGTCGGCCAGTGCTCATCACCCGCGCAGCGCTGTCCCACGAGGAGCAGCATCGCAAACGGGTTCGGAAGTACCTCAAACTGATGGTCTGGCGGATTCCCGCTTTCCTCGCGGCAGCTATCGCCTACAGCATCTGGCAGAACGGCCTGCTCTCACTGGCGATCCTGGCCTTGTCGATTCCACTGCCGTGGATAGCCGTGTTGATCGCCAACGACCGCCCGCCCCGTCGGGCCGAAGAGCCTCGTCGCTTTCCCGATGCTCCGCAACGCACCGCGTTGTTCCCACGGGCCGATCCGCCCGCCCTGGAAGCCGGCCTCGCCCCCACCTCGCAACCGAATGCCGAGCGCACTCACGAGGAGCATCCCCGATGAGGCACTCCGCCCGGTTTTCTTAATACATTCACAGAACAATTCGACATCCATGCTGCTCACAGCATGTCGGGGAGCACCGGCCCCGGGAACTCCCGACTCCGATCATGCGTTGTACCTCTGACAGTTGGATCCGATCAGGAGGCCACCATGGCAAACGCCACCACTACCCGGTTTGACAGTGATCTGGACTCTCAGAGTCCGGCGGCAGACCTCGTGCGCGTGTATCTCAATGGCATCGGCAAGACTGCTCTGCTCAGCGCCGAGGACGAGGTGCAACTCGCCAAGCGCATCGAGGCTGGCTTGTACGCCCAGCACCTCCTAGCCACCCGCAAACGCATGAGCGACAACCGCAAAAACGTGCTCTCGGTCGTCGCCGAGGACGGTCGGGCCGCGCGCAGCCACCTGCTGGAGGCCAACCTGCGTCTAGTGGTCTCACTGGCCAAGCGCTACACCGGCCGTGGAATGCCACTGCTCGATTTGATCCAGGAGGGCAACCTGGGCCTTATCCGCGCGATGGAGAAGTTCGACTACACCAAGGGATTCAAGTTCTCGACGTACGCGACGTGGTGGATCCGCCAGGCCATCACCCGCGGAATGGCCGATCAGAGTCGCACGATTCGCCTGCCCGTGCACCTCGTCGAGCAGGTCAACAAACTGGCACGGATCAAGCGGGAGATGCATCAGACCCTGGGCCGCGAGGCCACCGAGGAGGAACTCGCTGAGGAGTCGGGCATTCCGGCGGAAAGGATCAACGACCTGCTGGAGCACAGTCGCGATCCGGTAAGCCTGGACATGCCCGTGGGTGCCGACGAAGAGGCTCCGCTGGGCGATTTCATCGAGGATTCTGAGGCGATGTCTGCGGAGAACACGGTGATCGCCGAACTGCTGCATACCGACATACGCCACGTGTTGGCCACCCTCGACGAGCGCGAGCAACAGGTCATCCGGCTACGCTTTGGCCTCGACGACGGCCAGCCGCGAACGCTCGATCAAATTGGCAAGATGTTTGGCCTGTCCCGAGAGCGCGTCCGCCAGATCGAACGCGAGGTCATGATCAAACTGCGGCAGGGAGATCGGGCTGAAAAGTTGCGCTCCTACGCGAGTTAACCGACCCGCTGCCATAGCGAGCCCGCCGATTTTCCGGCGGGCTCGCTGCGTTGAGATGACCTGTTGCGCCGAGTCCCGTTCAACCGGGTCACGCGGCGCGGGCAAGTAGACTCGGGTTGCGACGAAGGGTGACCTAATGAACGATCTGGTCGACACCACCGAAATGTACCTGCGTACGATTTACGACCTCGAAGAAGAGGGCGTGATCCCCCTGCGTGCGCGTATCGCCGAGCGCCTCGAACAGAGCGGGCCGACCGTGAGTCAGACCGTGGCGCGAATGGAACGCGACGGACTACTGCGGGTGGCCGGAGACCGGCATCTTCAATTGACCGATAAGGGCCGCGAGCTCGCGACGTCGGTGATGCGCAAGCACCGACTCGCCGAACGTCTGCTCGTCGACATCATCGGCTTGCCCTGGGAAGAGGTGCACGCCGAGGCCTGCCGGTGGGAACATGTGATGAGCGAGGACGTCGAGCGTCGGCTGGTGGCGGTGCTCGACAACCCAACTATTTCGCCGTTCGGAAACCCGATCCCCGGTCTGACGGCGCTCGGCATCGAACCCAGTGGTGCCGACCATGATGGTGCCAATCTGGTTCGGCTGACCGAACTGCCGACCGGGGACTCGGTAGCTGTGGTTGTCCGGCAGTTGACCGAGCATGTACAGGGGGATGTTGCATTGATGAGCAGGCTCAAGGAAGCCGGCGTCGTCCCAAATGCCCGAGTGTTAGTGCAGACCAGTCCGAGTGGCGATGTGACAATCGTGGTCAGCGGCCACGAAAACGTGGACCTGCCGCACGAGATGGCCCACGCGGTGAAAGTGGAGAAGGTCTGAGCTCCACGGTTCGACATCGTCGGGCTAGACCGCCCGCCGGCCGAAAACGCGCCGTGGTGGCAACCGCACACCCAATCGTTTGGCGAGCCGATACCCGGTGTCGGCCAGTTCCCGGATCTGCTCCGGCCGCATCCCTGACTGCAATGCGGTGTCGAGCATCCCGGCCATCCGGTGCTCGGGCGCACTTCGCAACGCCGATTCCAACGACAGTCCCGCCAACGGTCCATCACCCCGCGCATAAGCCGAAAAAGCAAGCAGAACAAGCGCTTCCACCCGCCAGGGATCGGGAAGTGTTCGCGCCATGACGGCCCATAACGCCTCTGCGGCGCCCGCATCGGCACCCACGGCCAGTGCGTACAACGTGTCCCGCACGGCAACATCAGTGAGTCCACATGCCAGCATCGCGAATTCGGAATCGGCGGGTGCGGCTCCTTCGCAAAACCTGGCGGCTACGGTCATTACGGTCTCGACGTCACGTCGGCCACAGCGGTCCGGATCGGCCTGCCAATCAGCCTGCCGGCGGGCCGCCCTGGCCCGGATGGGCTCCACCAGGGCGGCCGTGCGGTCCGGGTCGGCAACCTCGATGACCGCCTGCAGATCGGCGCGCCGCCGGTACAGTCGGCGGCCGTCGAGTACCGCGGCGGCAGCCAACGGTGAGGCTGTCGGATCCTCGACTGCGCCCTGCGCGCCACAGCCGTCGACGCAACACCACCGGCCACCGGATTCGATCCGGTCGACCACATGAGCCGCGTACAACCCGATTCCGCGTTCGGCCAACGCATCGGTCAGGGCCTCACACAATTGCCGGTGACCGGTGTTGCACATCGGGCATAAGGCGCCATCAGCGTCAACGATCACCGCCACCACGGTGTCGGCGCCGGAGGTGGCGGCGATCTCGGCGAGTCGCTCGAGGTTATCCCCGAGATCGGCGGCAAGGTCGGCGCGCATGACCGCGCCCATCCGCCCTTCCTCGAGGGACACCATCACCAGTGACTTTTCCGGGACGAAGCCGAGCACCGCCGGCAGAGCAGCGATCAATGCGCCGGGGCGGTCGAAACGAAATTCGGGTTTGTATGCGGTCATGCCATGACGCTGTCAAGTATCACCGTCAGCCTCCCCGCAACGATCGCGGCGCAACGAGGCGACTGTGGAAAAAACGACGACTGTGGACCGCTTTCGGCACCCACGGGGCGGGAACGGGGACCGTCGCCGGAGCGTTGTGCATGAGGTAGACCCGGGCAACCTCTAAGCCCCGGGCAACCCCTAAGCCCCGGGCAACCTCCGAGACCTGGGCAACGTAGCGTGAAGGAAATGAGGGAGGCCACCTGATGTCCGACGAACAAGGCCACGATTTCCGTCCCGATCGGATGTACCACCTGGAGTTCCCGTCTCCGCAGCTGTCATCCTCCGATGGCCGCGGCCCGGTTCTTATTCACGCCCTGGAGGGCTTTTCCGACGCCGGCCATGCCATTCGACTGGCGGCCGCGCATCTGCAGGGAGTCCTGGAGACCGAACTTGTTGCCTCCTTCGCCATCGATGACCTCTTGGATTACCGGTCCCGCAGGCCGCTGATGACTTTCAAGACCGATCACTTCACCGCTTACGAGGAGCCCCTACTCAACCTCTACGCGGTGCGCGACAGTCTGGGAACGCCTTTCCTACTGCTGGCCGGTTTGGAGCCTGACCTGCAATGGGAGCGTTTCGTCGCCGCGGTGCGACTACTCGCCGAACGACTGGGAGTTCGCCAGACCATCGGCCTGGGCGCAATCCCGATGGCGGTCCCGCATACCCGGCCGGTGACGATGACCGCACACTCGAACAACCGCGAACTCCTCGCCGATCATCAGCCATGGGTCGGTGAGGTTCAGGTGCCCAGCAGCGTGTCCAATTTACTGGAGTACCGGATGGCACAACACGGTCACGAGGCTGTGGGCTACACCGTCCACATCCCCCACTATCTGGCCCAGACCGACTACCCCGCCGGGGCCGAGACCCTGCTTGAACAGGTCGCCAAGACGGCGTCCCTGCAATTTCCCCTGGGGCCCCTCGGCGAGGCCGCTCAGGCCGTCCGCAGCAAGATCGACGAGCAGGTCGAGGCCTCTCCCGAAGTCGCACAGGTGGTCGACGCCTTGGAGCATCAGTACGACGCATTCGTTGCCGCACAAGAGAACCGATCACTGCTGGCACGTGACGAGGATCTGCCCAGCGGGGAAGAACTGGGTGCGGAATTCGAGCGGTTCCTGGCTCAACGAGACGAGGACCTCAAGGACGGCTTGACCGACGACGATCAGAATTGAGTCCGGACCTGGCGCGCTTAGCGGGCAGTGCCAACCTGTCGGTGGGCACGCAGTGCCTCAATTTCGCGTTCGAAATCGTCGGCCGAGGTAAACGATCGGTACACCGAGGCGAATCGGAGGTAGGCCACCTCGTCCAGTTCGCGTAGTGGACCCAGGATTGCTAGGCCGACCTCATTGCTGGGAACCTCGGGAGAGCCGGCGGCGCGCACGGCATCCTCGACCTGCTGGGCAAGTAGATTAAGCGCATCGTCATCGACCTGGCGGCCCTGACAGGCCCGCCGCACGCCGCTGATCACCTTTTCGCGGCTGAAAGGTTCGGTGACCCCGCTGCGTTTGACTACCGCCAGCACCGCAGTCTCCACGGTAGTGAAACGACGACCGCATTCGGGACACGAACGGCGACGCCGAATGGCCTGCCCCTCGTCGGCTTCACGGGAGTCGACCACCCGGGAATCCGCGTGACGGCAGAACGGACAGTGCATGACCGCCCCCCTTCTTGCGCCACAGGTCGATAACCGAGTCGACCACGAGCGTACTCCCGAGTCCATTACCCGACCGGAGCAATGAGCGTCTGACCGGCGTCAACCGCAGCCGACCCGAGCTTGTTCAGGTTTCGGATCCGCTCGGCCATCTCCACCGCCGGCGCCCCCGGCGCCACCCTTTCGGCCAACTGTTGAAGAGTCTCGCCGGGCTGAACCTGAACCACGGCCAACTGATCGGAGGTGGGTGACGGCGCCGCGGATCTTTCACCGCTGTACTGGGCCAGAGATCCCAGCCACAGCGTGATCAATGCGGCCAACCCCGCCAACGCGACGGTGGCGGAGTTACTGACCCGACGCGGCGGGTGCGGAGCGCACGAGATCGCGATCCCTGTCCCGCGATAGCGCATTGGGGCGGTCGTCGGCCGGGTCGACATAGCGGCAGCAGTCGGCCTCAACGGCGTGGGCCGATGGGCCCGGAAGCGCGTCGGCACGCCGGTGGCGGAGGGGACCGGCCGCGGGCAGTCCGCGAACCACTCCACCAGCTGCCGGTCACTATGCTGCCGGTCAGAGTGTTGCCGGTCAGAGTGTTGCCGGTGACCGTGTGGCCGGTGATCCACAAGTGTCATATCGACCCCTTTTCCTTCGGTTCTTCGCTCTAGTGTTCGAACTGTACTCGACCACATGTTCGATTTCCGAACATTTGAGCGAGCGTGTCTGAAGATAGATCAGAGCACCGACAGATCCGGGCCGTCGCCGGCGCCTCGATCCGACCGACAGGTGCCACGCCAAAAAAAACAGCCGACACGCTCGAACACATGTTTGATAATCCGCCGTATTCCGGCTAGATTCACCGCCATGAAAGACAGCACTGGAGCTCCCGGCAGCACCCCCACGCGACGCGGCGCGACCGGCCTGACCGAGCGCCAACGGACGATTCTCGAGGTCATCCGGGCCTCGGTCACCAGTCGGGGCTACCCGCCCAGCATCCGAGAAATCGGTGACGCCGTCGGCCTCACGTCCACCTCATCGGTCGCCCACCAGCTCCGCACTCTAGAACGCAAGGGATACCTGCGGCGGGATCCGAACCGCCCTCGAGCGGTGGACGTCCGCGGAATCGAAGACTCCGCGACTCCGCCGACCACTGATGTTGCCGGTTCGGACGCGCTGCCGGAACCCGCCTATATCCCAGTGCTTGGTCGAATCGCCGCCGGCGGGCCAATTCTGGCCGAGGAGGCGATTGAGGACGTCTTTCCACTCCCCCGGGAACTCGTCGGGGAAGGTTCGCTCTTTCTGCTGAAGGTGGTCGGTGAATCGATGGTCGACGCCGCGATTTGCGACGGCGACTGGGTCGTGATCCGTCAGCAGAACGTGGCCGACAATGGCGATATCGTTGCTGCGATGATCGACGGCGAGGCCACCGTCAAAACCTTCAAGCGAACCGCAGGCCAGGTGTGGCTGATGCCGCACAATCCAGCGTTCGACCCGATACCTGGTAACGAAGCCGCCATCCTGGGCAAGGTCGTCACCGTTATCCGCAAGATCTGACGACGGCCGCCGTCCGATTCATGCGACCGGGCGTGCCGCACTTAGATAGACGCGGTCGGTAAAGCTTTTCACTCCGGGGCTTTGACGAAGCCGTTCGCCAAGGCCAGATCTTCGCTCGCGAACCAGACTTCCGGAAGAGTGTTGTCGTACAACGCCGAATCCGGGGTGTAGTAAAGCCCGGAATGGGTGTTGCCCTTGATCCGATACCCGTCGGGCGCTTGATACGGGTCAGCCAATGGAAGGTGGATAGCCGGGCGCCACGGCTCTTGCACCGGTGCCTCGAGCTCAGCCTCGACGGCGATGACGTCCCCGGCGGCGACGTCAACAGCGGCGACGTCAACAGCGGCGACGTCAACAGCGATGGCATCCACGGCGATGGCATCGCCGGCGTCCGCGGCGGACCACTCCGGGGGCTCTGGCGCAGCGCGGCGGTGTCTGGGCCAGCCGACCTCGTCGAGGTCGAGTTGCCACCTCGACGACGCGGCCTCAGCGCCAAACACGGAATGCCGACCGCCGTCGGAGGACGGCACGTCGTCTTCCCACGCCTCGGGATCGGCATCAAACTTCTCCGCCGCATCGAACTCGATCGCGTCGAACTTTTCCGTCGACTCGAATTCGGCGAGTTCACCGGTGGTGGGAATACGGGTGGGTGCGGTGTCGATGGCGTCTTCATCGCTGCCGAATGCGGCATCTTCCCCGACCGCCGGCGCCGACCAGTTGAAGGCGGAGTCCCGCCCGGATTCCGGACGGGTCCCCGGCCATGGGTCGTCGTCGGTGCCGACGCCGAAATATCCCGGATCAGCGGCGCCGGATGGGGCCATCGTGGACTTCCGCAGGGACCACGCCGCAAGGGACCCGAGCAGCAGGACCAGTGGGATCAGCAGCAGCCACCATGAGTTCCATCCGCCCTTACCGGCGGTGTCGCTCGCTAGCGGCCCAGTGGGCGCCTGCGCGACCGTATCGGGCAACTCCAGTCCTGATAGCGATGAGGCCAGGTCACCCGGCGTCGTACTGAACTTTTCGGTCGCCTGGTTCCAGGAGATCTCGCCACCGCTGAAGCCCTGGGTGATCGTGTCACCGGAAACGGTCGGCTCCCCGGTTGGAGCGCCAAGGGTTCCGGTGGCCCCGCCGAGTTCCGCCCAGGCGGCGTTGATAGCGCCGCGGACGACGATCGCGCCGGTATCGGGGGTCCAGAACATCACCGGGTTGTCGGGCGCACTAAAGAAACTGATGCGACTGTTGGGCAGTCCGCCGTCGGACTCGGTGCCGACCGGATAGCCCAGATCGCCGGTGGGACCGCCCAGAGATTCGTACTTCGACAGGATCGCACCGGTCACGGCATGTGCGCCGGTGTCGGGCGAGTAGAAGACCTTGCCGCCGGCGTAGGTCTGAGCCGCACCGTTGTCGCCGATCACCGTCGCCTGTCCCTGCCGGGCCCCGAGTGGGCCGCCGAGACCGCCACTGGCGCGCCAGGCCAGGTTCATCAGTGTGGTGGGATCGGAGGGCACCTCAAGGCCGGCGAGGCCATCTGCGAGTTCGGCGGGAACGGAGGTGAAGGTCTCGGTGCTTAGATTCCACGTCAGCTCACCGCCGGTGAACTTCTGGCTCACGGCGTCGCCGTTGTAGCGCTCGTCCTCGACCGGTACACCCAGTGCCCCCGCAGACCCGCCGAGTTTGTCCCAACCGGCGTTGATGGCGCCACGAACCGCCCAGGCGCCGGTCTCCGGCGTCCAGAACACCGCTGGTTTGTCGCTGGCACTGAATGTGCTCACCCGACTTTCGGGTCCCACCAAGCCGGTGACCTCATCGATGGTCGGGAAGCCCAGGTCGCTGTCGGCCGGCCCGCCGAGTGATTCGTATTTATCCAGGATCGCGCCGGCGATCAGGTGCGCTCCGGTTTCCGGGGTGAAGAAGATTTTGCCGGCGGTGAATTTCTGGCCGTAACCCTCGCCGACCTGGTAGACGTCACCGTCCTGGCTGCCCACCAGGGAGTTGGACCCACCGGCCGCTCCCCAGGCAGCACTGATGGCATCGGCCGCGTCACTTTCCGGCGTGGCTAGCGCGAGGGGCGCCACCAGCACCGCCGCTGCGGCGGTTGCTGCCACGCCCAGCGTAAAACGCCGAGCGGTTCGGGTCAGCCCAAGTCCTAACCGAGTCATTTACTGTCTCCCGCGTTCGGTCGAGATAAATCTAAATCAATCGAGCTCGATCGGAATTGACGATCCCACACAACCGCGATAGCTAATCACGACACGCGGCAGGTCTCGCTGCCGAATCCAAATTGAGATTGAAATCGAGTTGATCTGAAATAAAGGTGAGACCGACCCAAAAGGCCCACCCGATCGGTCAACTACAGGCCAAGACTCCGCCCGATGATCTCCTTCATGATTTCCGTGGTTCCACCGTAAATGGTCTGCACCCGGGCGTCGAGGAAAGCTTTCGCCACACTGTATTCACGCATATATCCGTAACCGCCATGCAGTTGCAGGCAACGATCGACCAACCGCACCTGCGCTTCGGTGGTCCACCATTTAGCCATCGCGGCCTGCTCCGCGGTCAACTTGCCGTCCAGGTGCAATCGGATGAACTCATCGACCATGATTCGCACTGCGGTGGCTTCGGTCGACAATTCCGCGAGCAGGAATCGGCTGTTCTGAAAGGAACCGATCGGCTTGCCGAAGGCTTTGCGCTCACTGACGTAGGCAATGGTCTCCTCGAGCACCGACTCCATTGCCGCCGCCGCCATGATCGCAATCGAAATTCGCTCCTGGGGCAGGTTCTGCATGAGATAGATGAAGCCCATGCCTTCTTCGCCGAGACGATTCTCCACCGGCACCTGGACGTCGGTGAAGGACAATTCGGCAGTGTCCTGGGCGTCCATGCCGACCTTGTCGAGGTGGCGACCGCGCTCGAAGCCTTCCATCCCCCGCTCGACGGCCAGCAGTGAGAACCCCTGAGCCCCCTTCTCCGGGTTGGTCTGGGCGACCACGATGATCAGGTCGGCATTGATGCCGTTGGTGATGAAGGTCTTGGATCCGTTGAGAACGTAGTGGTCACCCTCCCTGACCGCACGGGTCTTGATGCCCTGCAAGTCGCTGCCGGTACCGGGTTCCGTCATGGCGATCGCAGTGATCATCTCCCCGGTGCTGAACTGCGGCAACCAGCGTTCCTTTTGCTCCCTGGTAGTCAGTTCGAGTAGGTAGGGTGCGACCACGTCGTTGTGCAGTGAGAAACCCAGACCGCTGAACCGGCCGGCCACCGTCTCCTCGCAGACGATGGTGTTGTAGCGGAAGTCAGGATTGCCGCCGCCGCCGTACTCCTCCGGCACCGCCATGCTCAGGAAGCCCTGCTTACCGGCCTCCAGCCACACCCCGCGGTCGACGATCTTGTCCTTCTCCCACTGCTCGTGGTTGGGCGCGACGTGCTTGTCGAGGAACGCGCGGTAGGACTCCCGGAACAACTCATGCTCAGGTTCGAACAGGGTGCGGGAGTAATTGACGGCTTTGCCCATGGTGGTTTCCTCCGAAGACGGTGCTGTGACGTTGATTCGAGGATAGACCAACCGGATGGTTGGGCACCAAGGTCACGGCACCGATGTCGGCTCAGCTATCGGACGTCGCGAATTGGCGCAAGCCCGCGGCCAGCGCGGCCGGTACCCGGGCCTTGACTCGGGTGCCCCGCTCGGTGTGCTCGGTGGCATCGACCCGCCCATCATTGTGCAACCGCGCCACCAGATCGCCGCGACCGTAGGGAATCGTCACGTCAACAGCGACTTCGCGGGGTTCCACCAACTCGCCCAATCGGGTGCGTAGTCGATTCATCCCCTCGCCGGTGTGGGCCGAGACGAAAACCGCGCCGGGTAGCGCCCGGCGTAGCTGCGCCAAGGTCAATTCCGTTGCGGCGTCGATCTTGTTGACCACCAACAACTCTGGCGCAGGTTTCCCGTGGTGGTCATTTTGAACCTCGCGAATGACCTTGTGCACGGCCTCGATCTGAGCCATTGGGTTGACATCGGATCCATCCACGACATGCATCAACAGGTCGGCATCGACGACCTCTTGCAGGGTGGAACGGAAAGCCTCGATGAGTTGGGTCGGCAGATGTCGGACGAATCCGACGGTGTCGGTGAGGACCACTGGTCGGCCGTCGTCGAACTCGCCGCGACGGGTGGTTGGTTCCAACGTGGCGAACAACGCATTCTCCACTAGGACCCCGGCCCCGGTCAGGGCGTTGAGCAGGCTGGACTTACCGGCGTTGGTGTAGCCGACTATCGCGATCGAGGGCACGTCACTGTGTAGGCGTCGGCTGCGTTGGGTATCGCGGACCTGTTTCATGTCCTTGATCTCACGGCGCAACTTCGACATCCGTTCCCGGATCCGGCGCCGGTCGGTCTCGATCTTGGTCTCGCCGGGCCCTCGCGTGCCGACACCCCCGCCGCTGCCGCCGGCGCCGCCGCCCTGCCGCGACATCGACTCGCCCCAACCACGAAGGCGGGGCAGCATGTACTGCATCTGGGCGAGTTCCACCTGCGCCTTGCCCTCCCGACTGGTGGCGTGCTGGGCGAAGATGTCCAGTATCAGGGCCGTGCGGTCAACGACTTTGACCTTGACCACTTTCTCCAGAGCATTCAACTGGGCCGGACTGAGTTCGCCATCGCAGATCACCGTGTCGGCGGCGGTCGCCGTGACGATCTCGCGCAATTCCCGCGCTTTCCCGGAGCCGATGTAGGTCGCCGGGTCCGGCTTATCGCGACGCTGGATGATCCCTTCGAGCACCTCCGAACCGGCGGTCTCCGCCAGCGCAGCCAGTTCGGCCAGGCTGGCGTCGGCATCGGCGGCACTGCCATCCATCCACACGCCGACGAGCACCACTCGTTCCAGGCGAAGCTGGCGGTATTCCACCTCGGATACGTCGGCGAGTTCGGTGGACAGCCCGGCCACCCGACGAAGCGCGATCCGATCCTCAAGCGCAAGTTCGCCGACACTCGGGTCGGCGCGGGAAGTGGTCAGATCGGGATCGGTCATAGGCGCTCCTCGATGGTGCCATGGTCGGGTGAAGTCGCGCATCGGTGTGCGGCCCACCAAAGCGCAGACAGTTCACCCCGCGCCACCAGAACCGACGGCCCGCGGAGGAAGCTGGTCGCGTCAGTGATCCCGACCCGGACCTCGCCGCCGAGGACCCGGACCCGTAGCGACCCGGTCTCGCTTCCCTGGTAGGCCAGCGCGGCCACCGCCGCCGCGAGCGTTCCGGTGCCACACGATCGGGTCTCGCCGACGCCCCGCTCGTGCACTCGCATCGAAACGGCCCCATCCGCCGGGGCGGTGAGCACCTCGATGTTGACTCCCTCGGGAAACTGATCAGCGTCAAACTCGACCGTGGAGCCGACCTCGAGTGCGGCCAGGTCGTTCTCCGTCAATCCGGAATCCAGGCACGCCAGATGCGGATTGCCGACATCGACGGCCAACCCGGTGAATCGGCGGCCACCGACGGTCGCGGTGCCTGCTCCCAGTCGTGTCACGGCACCCATCTCGACGGTGATGTCGGCCAGGAAATCCTCGGCGCGGTGCACGACGACCGGTCGCGGCCCGGCCAGTGAACCGATCACGAACTCGTCGCGGCTCTCCAGACCACTGAGCCTCAGATAGTGGGCGAACACCCGCACCCCATTGCCGCACATCTCGGCTACCGAGCCGTCGGCGTTGCGGTAATCCATGAACCAGTCCCCGGACTCCACTCCCCCGGGGAGTCCGGCGAGGACGCCCGCGTCGACGGCTACCCCGGCGGTGATCACCCTGAGCACCCCGTCGGCGCCGAGGCCGCGGCGCCGGTCACACAGCGCGCTCACCACCGAAGCGGTGAGATCCAGGCGACCAACCGGGTCAGGCAACAGCACGAAGTCGTTCTGGGTGCCATGGCCCTTGGCGAAGATCACCTGCTCAGGATACGTGTCGCCAGTGCGCTAACACCGCCTCGAGCAAGTCATCCGCCGATCCGTCAAGCCAGCGAATTCGAGGATCGCGGCGAAACCACGACCGTTGCCGTCGCACGTATCGGCGGGTACCGGTGAAGGTTCGCTCCCGGGCACGATCGATACCCGCCGCGGTAAGACCGGCATCGAGGGCATCGATTACCTGCGCATAGCCGAGAGCGCGCGAGGCGGTGACGCCGTCGCGCAGGCCGCGGGTCTGCAGCGTCTCGACCTCACCGATCAGTCCGGAATCAAACATGGTGTCGGTGCGCGCCATCAGCCTGGAGTCGAGAATCGTTGTTTCCCAATCTAATCCGATGATCGCAGTCTCCCAGCGAGGAGGGCCGATACTGGGCGCCGACGCCGCAAAGGGCCGACCAGTCAGTTCGATCACCTCTAATGCGCGCACGATCCGACGACCGTCGGTGACCAGGATGGCCGAGGCTGCGTCGGGGTCACGGGCAGCCAGTTCGGCGTGCAGGGCGGTCGCTCCGGCCTCGACGAGGCGCGCTTCCCATTCGGCCCGCACGATCGAGTCGGTTGCCGGAAACGCCCAATCATCGAGCAGGGATTGGACGTACATCATCGAGCCTCCGACGATCACCGGCACCGCGCCGCGGGCCGCGATGGACTCGACGTCAGCGACCGCGGCCTGTTGGAAACGCGCGACGGTGGCGGTGGTGGTGACGTCGAGGACATCGAGTTGGTGATGCGGGATTCCCCGGCGTTCGGCAAAAACGACCTTGGCGGTTCCGATGTCCATTCCCCGGTACTGCTGCATGGCGTCGGCGCTGATGACCTCGCCCCCGATCCGTTCGGCGATGTCAAGCGCAAGTCCGGACTTGCCGGTGCCGGTGGGACCGATGATCGCAATGGGCCTGGCCACTAGGCCGATTGCCGTGTCGACGCGCTCCGGCCCGGGTAAATCCACGTGCCGACGAAGTATCCGACACCGAACGGAGCGCCCCGGGCGAGTTCGGTCGTCACATAGGTCTGGTCCTCGGTGAGCCCGGCAAGCACTTGATAGGCGACCCGACCGATGATCTGTTCCGGCAACCGCCCGAGCGCGACACGGTCACCGGTGGCAAGCGCCTCGTCGAGGGTCTCCTGCACCGCAGGGGCGTCGGGGTCGTAACCGCCGGGGGCACTCGGGGTCAGGGTGTTGGCGCCGTCGGCTACTACCAGCACCCCGATGGACTCACCGATCGCGTCAATTTCGGTGCGCAGCGCGCGCCCAAACCCGAGAGCGGCGTCCGCGTCGTGATCGGCGGCGAAGACCCGCACCGCAGCGCAGGCATCTGGAGCAGCCTGGCCGCGCAGCCATCCGGCGGTCAGTGCGCAGAGCGGCAGATCGACGACTGTGGCCGCCGCGTCGGGCGCGAGCAGCACCGGCACGTCGACGCCGTATCCCGCAAAACTGCCGCCGGCACTGGATTCAATCACCCGATCAGCCGGACCGACTCCGATAACTATCCAGCGCTTTGGCAGTGTGGCCACCGCAGCGAGTGCAGCGGAACGCAACCCCGCAACCTCTGCGGCCGCGGCGCCGGCCAGTTCGGGGACCAGTACCGGTGCAGAGGGGGTCAGGGCGATCGCTGCCAACACAAGCCAACGCTAGCGTCCGGTCCCCAAGACCTGCGCGGCGGCGTTCCTGGTTCCCGATCCTGCCTCGCTGCGTGCCAGTGCCGCGGTAGCGAACACCACGACCACCACCGCGACCACCAGAGCCACCCACCCGTCATCGCTGGGTCGCAGCGTTTCGCCGAGAACACCCATGCCCAGCGCCGAAGCGACGACGGGTTCGGTGACCGTCATCGTCGGGAGTGAGGCGGACAACGACCCGGCCCGGAACGAGGACTGCTGCCAGGCGGTGGCGGCGACGGCGACCACCGCCCACACGTACAACTCCGGCATGGCCAGTATCGCCCCGAGACCACGATCGAGGTGGTCGACCAAGCCCTTGGTGAGCACCGCGAAAACACCCCACAGCGAACCTGACACCACACCGAGCAGCACCGCCGCCACCGGCCGTCCGGCCCACACCCGGGCACCCACAACACACAGCACCAGAGCCGGGACCATCACGGCCACCACAACGGCCCACACCTCTACGGCGGCGCGCGAATGCCCCGCCGTCGGATTGCCGACGATGATGATCACCGCCACTGAAGCCGCCAGCAGCGCCGCCCACATCCACTGGGTGCGGGTAACGGAACGGCCGGAGCTGCGGGCGCTGATCGGGAGAGCGAAGAGCAGCGCGGTGACCAGCAGCGCCTGGACCAGCAACACGGAACCGAAACCAAGTGCGGCAGCCTGAAGGCCAAACCCCAACGCCGACACCAGACTGCCCAGCCACCACTGCCGATCGGAGAGCAGTCGGGTGAACAATTCCATATGCCCGACAGGCTCATCGGTAACCGCGTGTGCACTGCGCTGATGCATGACTTCGCCGATGCCGATGAAGAATGCCGCGCCGAGAGCCAACAGGATGGCGATATCCACTTTTGCCATGCGCTCTCCCGTCCACCCGATAGAAACACCTCAGACCAGCGTGCCTGCCATGACGGTCATGAGGCAAACACTGAGCCCAACCCGTGCCCATAACCACGCGGAAGCTGATTCAATACTCTGCAGGCTGACTGCGACTGGTCGGATCTAGGAAACACCGGCGCCGCTTCGCGCGGCAGTTGCGCGGGAACACCGTGCGGAGGGTTAGGTGAGCACCGAACCATGACGACCAACGAACACCAGGCCGACGAACACCAGGCCGGCGAACACCAGGCCGGCGAAAGCCCCAAACCCAGCCCCAGGCCAGGACCACCGCGAGCGGTCCCCCGGCCACATCCGTCCGCGCAGCCGATGCCGATATCGCCGGTCAGTGATCCCCGGAAGTACGGCCGGGTCGCTGAGGACGGGACAGTCTTTTTAGTCACCGCTGCCGGGGAACGGATCGTCGGATCCTGGCAAGCCGGCGATGCGGATGCCGCCTATGCGCACTTCGGACGGCGTTTCGACGACCTCGCCACCGAAGTCACGCTGATGGAGACCCGACTTGCCGCCGGCACCGGCGACGCCCGCAAGATCAAAGCCGCCGCCACTGCCATGGCCGAATCGCTCTCAACGGCAAATGTATTGGGCGATATCGACGCCCTGGCACGACGACTCCAGGGAATCAACGAGCGAGCCGCGGAGACGGCCCGGGCCGAACGGGCCCACCGCGACGAACAGCGCGCGGCGCAGACCGTCCGCAAAGAGGCCCTGGCCGTCGAGGCCGAGGACCTCGCGGCCAACGCGACCCAGTGGAAGGCGGCTGGGGACAGGATGCGGGCCATCGTTGAGGAGTGGCGCACGATTAGCGGCCTGGATCGCAAGACCGACGACGCACTGTGGAAGCGATACTCGGCGGCCCGGGACGCCTTCAACCGGCGCCGTGGAGCGCATTTTGCCGAACTCGACCGCGAGCGCGTCGGAGTGAAGGAAGCCAAGGAGCGACTCTGCGGACGGGCCGAGGAACTCTCCGGGTCCACCGATTGGGCTGCGACGGCAGGAAAATTCCGCGATCTACTCACCGAGTGGAAGGCCGCGGGCCGCATGTCCAAGGACGCCGACGAAGCGCTGTGGCAGCGGTTCAAGGCCGCCCAGGACACGTTCTTCGCCGCACGCAACGCCGTCAGTGCCGAGCGGGAGGCGGAATTCGTGACCAACGCCGGAACCAAGGAGAAGCTGCTCGCCGAAGCAGAGAAGATCGACGTATCGAAGCCGGAGGCCGCCCGCGCGGCTTTGCGCGCCGTGACCGACAAGTGGGACGCGGTCGGCAACGCGTCACGGGACCGCTCCGCCGATCTCGATCGACGTCTGCGCGCGGTGGAGAAGAAGGTCCGCGATGCCGGGGAGACAGCTCGCGCTGATCCGGAGGCCCAGGCCCGTGCCGAGCAATTCCGCGTCCGGGCCGAGCAATTCGAACGGCAGGCTGCCAAGGCTGCTGCCGCCGGTCGCCCCGAGGACGCCGCCCAAGCACTTGCCAGTGCCGCCCAGTGGCGCGAATGGGCCGATACCGCCGCGGCCGCGGTTACCGGGAGCCGTTAACGCCCGCGATCCGGGTCCAGCGGCGGATCGGAGTCGCCGTGGCGGTCGAAACCCTCCAGCAGCGATCGTGCCGGATTATCGGCGGCCCCCTGGCGACGCTCGGCTTCGGCGGCCATCTGCACGGCGGTTCGAGTCCACACCACCCGCGCCCAGTGGAAGGTGAGCAGAATTACCGTTAGCCAACCCAGAATGAGCCCGATGCCCGGCCCGGGCAGACCCTCGGCGGCAGTCTGCCGTGACCACACGGCCAACATGCCGATGGCGCAGGCTACCGCGCTTCCGGCCAGCGCGATCCAGGCCAGTGTCCAGCGCCGAGTGGTCAAGGCCAGCATTGAGAAACCGATCCCGAAAATCAGGCTCAGCCAGGTGAAAATCCTTGACGGCACGGCGATTCCGGCGCTGATCGCGTTGTCGTCGGCAACCAGCACATCAACACCGCGGACCGAGCCGGTATGCGGCAGGATGAAGGTGACCGCCAGCACGAATACCAGGATCGCAAGCACCAGGCCCCTCGCCCCGGGCTCAATCTCGCCGGCCACCCGGCGCTCGGCTGCCTCCAACTCAGACCGATAGGCATCGAATTCGCTGGCTGGTCCGCTCATTGCTGACATCCTGTCGTGGTCGACCGCGGCTCTGAGGACGGGGCTCCGACCGCCGGCAGCCCGAGCCCGATGGTGTGGGGCAGTCGGCCGGCCAGATAGGCGTCACCGGCCCGGGTCAGGCGGTGCGTCAGCAGCGGCGCGTCGGCGATGAGGTGATGCGGAGCCGCTGCTGTGAGCGTCGTGGTGACCACGTCTCCGGGGCGCGGTGTACTCGCGCCGGGGCGCAAGTGCACGAGGCGACCATCCCGGGCCCGCCCACTCATCCGCGCCGTGGCGGAATCCTTACGGCCCTCACCGCTGGCCACCAGAACCTCGACCGTGGCCCCGATGAGCGCACGATTCTCAGCCAGGGAAATTTCCTCCTGCAGGTCGATGAGCCGTTGGTAGCGCTCCTGAACAACCTCTTTGGGCACCTGAGAGGCCATCTCCGCAGCCGGGGTGCCTGGCCGCTTGGAGTACTGGAACGTGAACGCGGCCGCGAAGCGCGCCTGGCGGACGACGTCCAGTGTGGCGGCGAAGTCGTCCTCGGTCTCGCCGGGGAAGCCGACGATGATGTCGGTCGTGATCGCCGCGCTGGGCATCACCGCCCGGACCCGATCAAGAATGCCGAGATACTTCTCGGCGCGATACGAACGGCGCATGGCCTTGAGTACCCGATCAGAGCCCGATTGCAGTGGCATATGCAGCGCCGGGCACACATTCGGCGTCGCCGCCATCGCGTCGATGACATCGTCGGTGAACTCCGCAGGGTGCGGAGAGGTGAACCGGACCCGTTCCAAACCCTCGATGCGCCCACACGCACGCAACAGCGAAGCGAACGCCCCCCGGTCGCGCGGAGTCTGAGGGTCGGCGAACGAGACCCCGTAGGCGTTGACGTTCTGGCCCAGCAGGGTCACCTCGAGGACCCCCTGGTCCACCAGCGATTGCACCTCGGCCAAAACGTCGCCGGGCCTTCGGTCGAGTTCCCTACCCCGCAACGCCGGAACGATGCAAAACGTGCAGCTGTTGTTACAGCCAACCGAGATGGAAACCCAACCCGCATAGGCGGAGTCGCGCGCCGCGGGCAGCGCGGACGGGAATTCCTGCAGTGCCTCGGCGATCTCGACCTGGGCTTCGCGGTTGTGCCGGGCCCGATCCAGAAGTGCCGGCAGCGAGCCGATGTTGTGGGTGCCGAACACCACGTCCACCCACGGCGCTCGGCGCAGAACCCTCTCGCGATCCTTTTGCGCCAGGCAACCGCCAACCGCGATTTGCATTTCCGGGTCGGCTTGCTTGCGTGGGGCCAGATGGCTGAGATTTCCGTACAGCTTGTTGTCAGCGTTCTCTCGGACCGCACAGGTGTTGAATACCACCACATCGGCTTCGGAACCCTCGGCGGCACGACGGTATCCAGCAGCCTCCAGCAAACCTGCGATGCGTTCGGAATCGTGGACGTTCATCTGGCAGCCGTAGGTGCGGACCTGATAGGTGCGGCCGGGGTGCATGCGGGTCTCATCGCCCGCCTCACCCTGCGTCAGCACCGATGTCACGATTCCATCCTAGAAGAGGCCACCTAATGGAGGCGATATCGCGTATCTGAGTTACCGAAGGCACACCGCGGCCCGGGTCGGTAGGGTCGGATCATGACGAGCGGCGGTTCGGAGCCGATGATCTCGATCAAAGGCGTCAATAAGAACTTTGGATCCCTGCACGTGCTCAAGGACATCAACCTCGACATCGGTCGCGGCCAGGTCGTCGTCGTACTGGGCCCGTCAGGTTCCGGCAAGTCCACGCTGTGTCGCACCATCAACCGCCTCGAAACCGTCGACTCGGGCACCATCGCCATCGACGGCGAGCAACTGCCGGTCGAGGGCCGCAAGCTGGCCGAGTTGCGATCGAACGTCGGCATGGTGTTCCAGTCCTTTAATCTCTTCGCGCACAAGACAGTCCTTGAGAATGTGATGCTGGCACCGGTCAAAGTGCGCAAACTGGCTAAGGAAAAGTCCCGCGAGCGGGCGATGGCGATCCTGGACCGGGTGGGCGTAGCCAACCAGTCGCACAAGTACCCGGCTCAGCTTTCCGGTGGTCAGCAGCAGCGGGTGGCGATCGCCCGATCGCTGGCGATGGACCCGAAGGTAATGCTCTTCGACGAACCGACCAGCGCCCTGGACCCCGAGATGATCAACGAGGTACTGGCGGTGATGACGACACTGGCCGGCGACGGAATGACCATGCTGGTCGTCACCCACGAGATGGGCTTCGCCCGTCGGGCCGCCGACCGCGTGGTGTTCATGGATGACGGCGCAATCGCCGAGGACGCCACACCCGCCGACTTCTTCGACAACCCACGAACGGATCGAGCCAGGGACTTCCTCGGCAAGATTCTCAACCACTAGGGCGAAAGGAAATCTCATGCCCGCATTCTCAAGACACCTCATCAAGGGCGCTGTCCTCGCAGTCGCACTGCCACTGGCCGCGTGCGGCGGTGGCGGCGGTGGCGGCGGCGGTGCCGGTGGCGGCGGCGGCGAGATTGTCGTTGGAACGAAATTCGATCAGCCCGGACTGGGCCTGAAGAACCCCGACGGCACTATGAGCGGATTCGACGTGGACGTCGCGAAGTACGTTGCTAAGGAACTCGGCTACAACGAGGACCAGATTGAGTGGAAGGAATCCCCGTCCAGTCAACGGGAGACCCTCATCGGAAACGATCAGGTGAAATACATCGTCGCCACCTACTCGATCACCGACAAGCGCAAGGAAAAAGTAGATTTTGCCGGGCCATATCTGATTACCGGGCAGAGCCTGCTGGTAGCCGCCGCAAACACCGACATCACTGGACCGGAGTCGTTGCAGGACAACAAGAAACTCTGCTCGGTGACTGGCTCGACGCCGGCGCAAAATGTCAAGGACAAGTATCCCGGTGTGCAACTACAGCAGTACGACACCTATTCGGCATGTGTCGAAGCACTCAAGAACGGCGCCATTGACGCCGTCACCACCGATGAGGTCATCCTGGCCGGCTACGCGGCACAGTCCCCAGGCACTTTCAAGATCGTCGGTGAGCCGTTCTCCGAGGAGCGCCTCGGGATCGGCTTGAAGAAGGGCGATTCCGAGTTGCGCACCAAGATCAACGACGCTCTGGAGAAGATGGAGTCCGAGGGGGCCTGGAAGGCCGCGTTCGACAAGAACCTCGGCCCCGCCGGCATCAGCGCCCCCGCGCCGCCGGCGATTAACCGATATTGAGTTCCCGAATTCCGGAATCCCGTCGCCACTGATATGGAGGTTCTCAACGAATATCGCTCGCAGATCACCGGGGCTTTCTGGATCACGATCCAACTCACGGTGCTTTCCGCTATCGGGGCGCTGGTCCTCGGCACCGTATTGGCCGCGATGCGGTTGGCCCCGGCGCCGGTTCTGAACTGGTTGGGCACCGCCTACGTCAACGTAATGCGCAACACCCCTTTGACGCTGATCATCCTGTTCTGCTCGTTCGGATTGGCGCAGACCCTGGGGGTGACCCTGGTCGACCCGGGGTCGCCGACCTCGATTATCGACAGTAATTTCCGGCTGGCCGTCCTGGGATTGACGCTATACACCGCCGCATTCGTGTGCGAGACGGTACGGGCCGGGGTGAACACCGTGCCTCTTGGTCAGGCCGAGGCAGCCCGTTCGCTGGGGTTCACCTTCGGCCAGAATATGCGGATCGTGCTACTGCCGCAGGCCTTCCGGGCAGTGATGATTCCGCTCGGATCGGTCCTGATCGCATTGACTAAAAACACCACGATCGCGTCGGCCATCGGCGTGGCCGAGGCGGCCCTGCTGATGAAGGAGATGATCGAGAACACCGCGGCCCTATTGGTGGTCGGTGCTATCTTCGCGGCCGGTTTTGTCATCCTCACGCTGCCGTTGGGGTTGCTCTTCGGCTGGCTGGGCAAGCGTCTGGCGGTGACCCGGCCATGACGAGTGCCTCTGTGCTTTTCGATGCGCCCGGTCCCCGGGCCCGAGTGCGGAACGCGGTGCTTTCGGTTTTCGCCCTCGGGGTCGCCCTCGTGGCGGCCGCACTGGTGATCGACAGACTCATCGACAGGGGTCAGTTGGCCGCGGTGAAGTGGAAGCCGTTTCTGACCGCCGACCTGTGGCGTACATACGTGTTGCCCGGAATTACGGGCACCCTGACCGCGGCCGCACTGTCCATCGTGCTGGCGTTGATTCTGGGGTTGTTGCTCAGTGTGGGGCGGTTGTCGCCAATAGGCGCCATCCGCGGAACCTGTGCGGTGTTCGTCGAGTTCTTCCGCGCCGTTCCGGTGCTGATCATGATGATCTTCGCCTACTTCCTCTTCGCGTTCTACGACACCTTCCCATCGAAGTATCTTGCCCTAGCCGGGGTGGTGACCGGACTGACGCTCTACAACGGTGCCGTGATCGCCGAGGTCATTCGGGCGGGGGTAAACGCCCTACCGCGCGGCCAGACCGAGGCGGCCGACTCGCTGGGGCTGAAATGGACGCAGACGATGCGTACCGTCCTGCTCCCGCAGGCGATCACCTCGATGCTGCCAGTTCTGGTATCGCAGTTAGTGGTTGTCCTGAAAGACACGGCGATCGGCTATCAGATCACCTTCGTCGAGATGGTGCGCCAGGGCACCGTGATCGGGTCGACCTATAGCAACTATCTGCCGGCACTCATTGTGATCGCCACCTTGATGATCAGCGTGAACTTCGCCCTGTCGGCGGTGGCAACCCGATTGGAGCGCCGACTACGCAGTTCGGGCCGCGCACCGAAGCCGTTAGCAGCCACAGCACTCGAGCCAGGCGACTGATTAAGGTCGGATCGGCCTGCCCGTACTTCTAGACCCTTCTGCGCTGCCGCTCCGCAGTCAGCGCATCGTTGACCACGGCGACGGCCATGCTCTGGTGATAGCCCCGGCGAGCCAGCATGCCGACCAGTCGGCGCATCACCTTCGCGTCGTCGCCATCGGCCAACACTTCGCGACGCAACTTACGCTCGACGAGTTGCTCGGCTCGAAGACGTTCGGCGCCGGCATCAATTCCGTCCAGGGCGGCGGCAATCACTTCGGCATCGACTCCTTTGACACGAAGCTCGGCGGCCAAGGCCCGCTTACCTTTTCCGGAGTATGCCTGGCGGGACCGCACCCATTGCGCGGCGAAGTCCTCGTCGTCGATGAGACCAACCGCAACCAGCCGACCGAGTACCGGCTCGATAATCTCATCGGTAAAACCCCGCTTGGCCATCTTCTCGATCAGCTCGGAGCGACTCCGAGCCCGCGCAGTGAGCAGACGCAAGCACAGTGCGTGCGCCTGCTCCTCGCGGGTCTCAGAAGTCGACGGGAGCGGGCAGGACGTCATCGACGGGTTCGTCGGTCACCACCGCACCGATGCCGAGCTTCTCTTTGATCCTCTTCTCGATCTCGTTGCCCACATTGGGGTTCTCGATCAAGAAGGTGCGGGCATTCTCCTTGCCCTGGCCGAGTTGCTCACCCTCGTAGGTGAACCACGACCCGGACTTGCGAACAAAGCCCTGATCGACACCCATGTCGATGAGCGACCCCTCACGGCTGATGCCCTTGCCGTAGAGAATATCGAACTCGGCCTGCTTGAACGGCGGTGCCACCTTGTTCTTGACGACCTTGCAGCGGGTGCGGTTGCCCACTGCTTCGGTGCCGTCCTTGAGTGTCTCAATCCGTCGAACATCCAGGCGGACCGAAGCGTAGAACTTCAGCGCCTTACCGCCGGTGGTCGTTTCGGGCGAACCGAACATCACTCCGATTTTTTCGCGAAGCTGGTTGATGAAGATCGCGGTGGTACCGGAATTGCTCAACGCACCGGTGAGCTTGCGCAGTGCCTGGCTCATCAGGCGGGCCTGCAGGCCGACGTGGCTGTCGCCCATCTCGCCCTCGATCTCGGCCCGCGGTACCAGCGCGGCCACCGAGTCGATCACCAGAATGTCCAGGGCGCCGGAGCGGATCAGCATGTCGGCGATCTCGAGTGCCTGTTCACCGGTGTCGGGTTGGCTCACCAGTAGGGCGTCGGTATCCACGCCGAGATTCTTGGCGTACTCGGGGTCAAGTGCATGCTCAGCGTCGATGAACGCCGCGATACCACCGGCTGCCTGGGCATTGGCCACCGCGTGCAGGGCGACGGTGGTCTTACCCGAGGACTCCGGGCCGTAGATCTCCACGACCCTGCCGCGGGGCAGGCCACCGATACCCAACGCAACGTCGAGGGCGATGGAGCCGGTCGGGATGACCGCAATGGGCTGACGAACCTCGTCACCGAGACGCATCACCGAGCCTTTGCCGTGATTCTTCTCGATCTGGGCGAGCGCGAGTTCGAGGGCCTTGCCGCGGTCGAGGGATTGATTCGCCATGGAAATCTCCGTTCTGTGGTGTTCGGTTGACCGTTGTCGATCAGTTGGTCGTGACGCTAGAGAGGACCTCTGACAAAACGGGCGAACTGATGGACGACGATCGAACAAAACCCACGATAGCGAACATGTGTTCGATAGCAAGTAGGGCGCACGGCGTGTCGGTGACGTGTCCGGGACCCGACCGCCGACCCCCGGGTCTGTTACCCGGTCGCTACCACAGGTCGCGGGGCACATCGAAGTCCGCACACAGCGCCCACCACACGTCGCGCGGGTCAACACCGGCCTCGATCGCCTGGGCGGCCGTCCGCCCGCCCAATTGGGACAGCACGTGGTCCACCACAACCGAGGCGCCGCGCACGGTCCCAAACTGCCCGTCGACGAGTTCACGGAATTGCGTCAGTCGCACGCCCTTGAACCTACTCACCGACCGGTCACTCGTCCTCGCTGAAGACGGCGTCGCGCTTACGTCGTATCGCCGGGAGAATCGCGATGACCAGTGCGACCAGCGCGAGGGACAGCAACACAGCCGAGATCGGCCGGGTCACGAACACGCTCAGGTCGCCCCGGGAAATGATTAATGCGCGCCGCAGGTTCTCCTCCAACAACGGGGCGAGGACGAAGCCGAACAGCAGCGGCACCGCCTCGCATCCCCAGCGGATGAGAAAGTAGCCGAGCACACCGATGATCGCGATCACATAAACGTCCCAGGGGTTCAGACCGAGCGAGAAGCAACCGATGGTGGCGAAGGCGATGATCGCCGGGAAGAGCACTTCGGAGGGAACCGAAATCAGCCGTACCCAGAGGCCGATGAGCGGCAAGTTCAGCAGCACCAACAGCAGGTTGCCCACCCAGAACGACGCGATCAGGCCCCAGAACAGTTCCGGCTCGTCGTTGATGACATTGGGCCCGGGCGTGATCCCCTGAATGATGAACGCGCCGACGAGCAGCGCCATCACCGGGTGCACCGGCAGGCCCAACGTGAGCAGCGGAATGAAGGAGGTCTGCGCCGCGGCGTTGTTCGCGGACTCGGGCGAGGCAACGCCCTCGATGGCGCCCCGTCCGAAGTTCTCGGGGTGCTTCGATACCCGCTTCTCCACCGAGTACGACGTGAACGCCGCCAGGACGTGTCCACCGCCGGGCAGTACGCCGAGCGCAGAGCCAATCGCGGTGCCACGGAGCACCGGCATCCGGATCCGGCGGAAGTCGTCGCGGCTGAGCCACAGACCCTGCACCTTCGTGGGAATCACGCTGTGGGTCTGACGGTGTTCCAGGTTGCGGATGATCTCGGCTAGGCCGAACAGGCCAACCGCAATCGAGACGAAGTCGAGTCCCTGGTAGAGCTCGCGGACGCCGAACGTGAACCGAGGAACTCCGGTGGAGAATAGATCCTGGCCGACGGTGCCGAGCAGCAGCCCCAGCACGATCATCGCCAGCGCCTTCGCCGTCGAGCCGCTGGCGAGCGCAATAGAAATGACCAAGCCTAAAACGACCAGCGAGAAGTAGTCGGCCGGGCCGAACTTGAGCGCCACGGCGGCCATCGGCGGAGCGAACAGCGCGACGACGACGGTCGCGACGGTCCCGGCGAAGAAGGAGCCCAGCGCCGCAGTGGCGAGCGCCGGTCCGGCTCTGCCCTGTCGCGCCATCTGGTATCCGTCCAGCGCGGTGACCGCGGCTGAGGACTCGCCGGGAAGGTTGATCAGAATTGCGGTGGTCGAGCCGCCGTACTGCGCGCCGTAGTAAATACCGGCGAGCATGATCAGCGACGCGATCGGGTCGAAGGTGAAGGTGATCGGAAGCAGCACTGCGACGGTGGCGGTTGGCCCGATGCCCGGGAGCACGCCCACCATGGTCCCGAGGGTGACGCCGAGCAGACAGATCAGGATGTTGCTCGGCTCAAGAGCCGTCTCGAGCCCCAGTACCAGTCCAGAGAGATCCACGACTCAACCCCCAAGCCAGTCGCCCAACAGCGGCAGGCGCAGCTGCAGCAACCCGACAAAGATGCCGAGACAGAGCACCGTCAAACCGACCGAGATGGCCAGTGCCTTGAGCGGACCAACGCCGCGGCAGGCCAGCGCGGCGACGAACGTCGTCACGAGCAGCGTCGGCGCGAGCCCGAGCCCCTCGACGGTGCCGCCGAAGAAGACGATCCCGGCGACGAGCATTCCTCCCTGCACCCAGGGCACCGGTCCGCGCTCGTCCGCTACCTCGCGGTCGTGCGGGTTACCGCCGCGGAAGGCCGCCACGATGATGAACGCGCCCAGGGCGGTGAGGATGACGCCCAGCACGACCGGCACAAAGCCGGGGCCCATCGCCAGCGTCGACCCAATTCCGTACGTCCTGCCCCCGAGCGCGAAGGCCAAGCCGAGTGCGACGAAGGTGCCGCCCGCCAGCATGTCGGGGACGCCAGGACGGCGGCCCGCCGTCCCCGACGACGCCGGGTCGTCGGTCATCCGCCCGTGACCCCGGCGCCCTTGATAATCGGCGTCCACAGCTCGATCTGCTCCGTGAGTTTGACCCGGTGGGCGTCCGGGTTCACCTGGTCCTGAGCCACCGGGGTGGTGCCGAGGTCGGCCATCTTGTCGATGACGTTCGGGTCCACCAGGGCCACCTGCAGGGCCTCGGTGAGCTTCGCGACGACCTCGTCGGAGGTCTCTGCCGGCACGTACAGCCCGTGCCAGACGGCAACCTGGACTTCCGGAAGACCCGCCTCGGCCGTGGTCGGTAGGTCCGGCAGCGCCTCGACTTGCTCCGGGGTGGTCACCGCATAGGCCTTAATCGCACCGGACCGGATCTGCCCGGCGGTGTTGGTCGTCTGGTCGCACATGAAGTCAACCTGGCCACCGACCAGATCCGTGAGCGCCGGCCCGGTGCCGTCATAGGGGACCTCGGTCAGGTCGACCCCGATCGCCTGCTCGATCAGCAGCCCACACAGCTGCGAGCCTCCCCCCGCGTGGGCGAGGGTGAGCGTGTCAGCGTTGCTCTTGACGTAGTCGACCAGCTCCTCCAGCGTCGTCGGTGGGAGGTCTTTGCGGGCGACGATCGTCATCGGTACATCGGTGATCAGACCTATCGTCTTGAAATCGACGAGCGGTTCGTAGGGCAGGTCGGGGTAGAGCGCGGGCGCCGTCGACATGGCGATGTTGTGGAGGAGCACCTCGTAGCCATCGGCTTTGGCGTCAGCAACCTGCCCGGCCGCGACAGTGCCGCCAGCGCCCGTGACATTCTTGACCACGATCTGCTGGCCGAGCTTGGTGCCCATGGGCCCCGCGATCAGCCGGGCGACGGTGTCGGTCGGTCCACCGGCCGAGTAGGGCACCACGAAGGTGATCTCACCATCCGGGTACGCCGCTGGTCCGGAGTCTCGCCCCCCGCATGCGGCGAGATTGGTGACGGCTAGGGCGGCAACCCCGACAAGGGTCCACCCTGGCGTGCGAAGGGGCGACCGCCGGCTTCGACCTGAACCGGCGACAGACATGGTCATGGAAGCTCCTTCATCGGCGACGAGGCGGGATCGGAATGAGCCCTGGATGACACTCGTGACCGTAGGACGATCTTAGGTACGCCCTGCTCGCACATGATCCCGGAGTCTTTTGCCGAGGGCGCTTCAGTGCCCTCAGTACCGACCGCTCCACGTTCTTACCGCCCTGAAGTTCTTAACGAGTCCCTCCGTCCACACCTATGGCCGCACGGCACACCGCCACCGCGTCGGTCACGTCGGCGATGGATTCCCCCGCCCGACGCGCCGCCTGCCGATAGCCCGGATCCGATAGCACCTCGGTCACTCCGGCAATCAGTTCATGAGCGCTCAACGGCCGCACCAATCGCGCACTTCCCTGTCGCGCAACACGATTCGCTAACTCCCACTGATCGCCGCCGCCTGGAACCACGACCATAGGAACCCCGGCCAGCAGCGTCTTGGAGAGCATGCCGTGGCCGCCGCCGCACACCACTAGATCGGCGTGGCGCAACAGATCGTCCTGGCGGCCAAGACCCACCACAGCCCACGGCGGCACCTCGACGCCATCGCCGGATGACACCAACTGGGAGACCACCAGTCGGGAGCCGGCCGGCAGGGTCTCACCCGGAACCAGATGTTCCAACGCCAGTTCCGCCAATCCGGCGGTGCCGGTGCTAGCCGTCGAGGGTGCCACCACGACCACCGGGCCGGCCCCAGGCGGAACCGCCAGAACCGCGGTGGTCGGCTCGAAGTGCAGTGGGCCGACCACGACCGCCTCGTCCGGCCAGTCCGGTCGAGGAACCTCCAGGGCAGGAAGGGTGGCGATCAGCCGGCCCAGGGGGCCGGGATCATCGATTGCCAACCCGATCTCCTGGCGCACCCGGGCGCGTTCGCGCTCCCCGGTCCGCACCGATCGGGCCGTGAACGCCCGCAGGAACGAGTCGCGAACCCGGCCTCGCACCCCGGTACCCGGCGCAAGTCCGCTGCCGATCGGCGGCAGCCCCCTTGACGGCAGGTACAGCGGGTGCGGGCTGAGTTCGAACCACGGGACGCCTAGGATCTCAGCCGCCAGACCCCCACAGACCGTGATCACATCCGAGACCACCAGGTCGGGGCGCAAACATTCCATCAGCTGCAGATTGAGCATCGCCATCCTCCCGGCGCGCTGATGCAGCTTGGCTCCCTCGTCGTTGTCGTCGTCGGTATCGACGGGATCCAAACCGAGCAGTTCAACCGCTTCCAGCCCGGCGCATCGGGCGGTATCGATCCATGCGGCGCCGGTCAGCAAAACCGGGTCGGCGCCGGCCTCTGCGAGTCGCAGGCACAGGGCAATCGCTGGGAAGGCGTGCCCCGCCTCAGGTCCGGCGACAACGGCGACCCGCATCCGCCCCACCATGCCACAGCGCACCAGGAGCCACAGCGCACCAGGAGCCACAGCGCACCAGGAGCCACAGCGCACCAGGAGCCACAGCGCACCAGGGGCCACAGCGCACCAGGGGCCAAGACCTAGGAGCGTGGGTCGGTAACGGTTTGGTCGGGTTA
>Ga0307380_10001619_pt1 | contig 32834 bp, 30 predicted proteins | sample UN3MG_FD_202239 | JGI IMG/M metagenome (GOLD analysis project Ga0307380, IMG submission 202239) | Soil microbial communities from Risofladan, Vaasa, Finland - UN-3 | ecosystem: Environmental > Terrestrial > Soil > Coastal area > Acid sulfate soil | place: Finland: Risofladan, Vaasa | collected...
AGAGTAGCCCCCTGGCTGAGTAGTACTTCAGCCTCGCGGAGTTTGTTGATAATCTGCTCCGGAGTGTAAGATTTTTTCACCATTTAATGCCCCCTTTCTCCAATTTCCAGTCTAACATGAAACTGGACTCGTTTTCGGGGGGCAGGTCACGTCTAGCTCACTTTGCTTCGAATGTTACTTCATGTTGGGAGGTATAATGAAAAAGGGCGGGATGCCACTTGCCCGATTACAGCTGAGGCTACCCACACGGGAGGGGGAGGAAGCCAGACTAGGGGTAAAAAGATAAAAACTCCTACCACCTCAGTTTCCCCTGGCAGAGCCCGCTTTTCTCTACAGCAGCGCTAACTCCTTAGCCTGTTGCTGAAGCATTCCCCTAAAATTCGGGTGGGTTATCTCTATTAAAGCCTTAGCTCTCTCACTATTCGTTTTCCCCCAAAGGTGAGCTATCCCGAATTCAGTAACTATATAATCAGCATAGTAGCGTGTAATAAGGGGTATTTGGGGTGCAAGGGGATTATCAGTCAAAGATGGGTGGATAATTATCCTTGAGAACCTCCCATCACTGGTTGTAGAAGGCAGCGTTATTATAAACTTGGCATCTGGATTTATTGCGCACCCCGTCGCAAAATCTAGCTGTCCTCCAGAGCCCGTATATTGATCCCGCAACCCAAGGACATCAGGGTATATATTGCCAAATAAATCTACTTGTAAGGCAGCATCTATTGCCACCATCTTACTATTCATAGCTATAATCTTTGGGTCATTAGTGTAGTCTACCGGGTGCATTTCAATCACTGGATTATCATCCAGCCAGTCATATAGCCTTTTCGTGCCACCATGGAATGTGCATACTACCTTCCCTTTGTGTATGCTCTTCATAGAATTATTTACTACCCCTTCTTCTACAAGCTCCCTTAAACCCTCTGGAATCATCTCTGTATGGATACCCAAGTCCTTCTTATCCTTTAGAAAACCTATCATTGCCTCACTTACTCCACCATACCCTATCTGCAGTGTGGAGCCATCCTCAACGAGGCTTGCCACATATCCACCAATCTTCCTCTCTATACCTGTGATTGGGGATTGTTCAAACTCATATAAAGGCTCGTTAACCTCAACAACATAGTTAATCTGTGAAATGTGGATAAAAGACCTTCCATGGGTTCTCGGCATGTTTGGATTTATCTCAGCTATAACTATCCTGGCCGGGCGTTCAAGAACCGCCCAAGCGTAATCAACAGATACCCCCAGACTGCAATAGCCATGATTATCAGGGGGAGTAACTGTTAACATAAACACATCGCTCTTAAAATCTCCTGTTCTTAACAAACGGGGTAAGTTGCCAAGGGATAAAGCATAAAAGTCAGCACGCCCCTCTTTTAACGCCTGCCTTGGGCTCCTTCTCCTGCCACAAAATGAGGTTACACACCTTATATGTTTTTCCATTCCGGGCGCTAGATACCTCTCCTGAAATGGTCCGAAAGGAGTAAGATGGAATAGCCTAACCCCCTCCAACTCTTGAGCCCTATCCATCAACGCCATTGGTAACAGGTGCGGTTCAGCACAGAAGTTGCTTAAAACTACATCGTCATGTGACTTTACAACCTTAACAGCCTCCTCAGCTGTTACAACCTTAGGTGAGTGTATCTTTTGCATCCGTCTCCCCTTTCATCGCAGAGTAGTGATTTATTGCAGCATCCATAGCTTCTCGGAGCAGCATCTCGTCAAATTTTTCCTCAGCTGCCAATATCACTGATTTCTTGATGAGCTTTCTGGTTAGCGATGGTTTACTGGCTAACTTATCAATATACTGACTTATGGTTTCCTCAAACCTCTCTGCAGGGACTTTCTTATTTATCAAGTTAATCCTCTCGGCCTCATCAGCTCCGATAGGCTCTCCCAAAAGTAGGAGTTCCTTTGCTTTAGTTATTCCAACACTTTCCAGTAACGCTTTGTATCCGCCGCACAGAATCGTTGAGCTAACATTGACCTCCGGCAGGTGAAACACGGCATCATCAGTTGCCACCCTTATATCAGCGTATAAGCTCATAACCAATCCGCTACCAGCCACATAACCATGCACAGCGGCTATGACTACCTTTTCCGTGTTTCTTAGAAGGGAGGCAATCCTTTGCAGGGTAAGCACCCTCTCCATAAAGTAGCTCTCTAATGATAACCCCTGCTCCCTTTCCTTAATGTCAGCACCAACGCAAAAAGCTCTCCCTTCACCTCTTAATACCAATATCCCCTGCCTTGTTTTTTCTATGTCAGAGAGGGCGGATGCGATCTCCTTAATCATAGGGATGTTCAGTGCATTTAAGACATCGGGTCTAGCTAAAACTAACTCTACCGCTTTCTCTTTCTCAGATACTTTTATGAACTTGTAATCCATTTATTCTTTGCGGAAGCCTCCTTCTTTTGCTTAACCCCACGAGCCATTTGAGCAGTCCTAAATCTCCCTGCCTACCTTGCTTCCCTCATATATAGCATTTTCAACCCGGCGAGGGGTTAAGCAGTCTCTCAGTGCTAGTCCACTTGTATATGGTTCTTTTTGATACTCTTAGATACCGTGCTGCCTCTTCGACGGTAAACTATTCAACAGGCATTTTAGCCTAGCCTTTGGTGCTGGGACATCATGCCACAGGAATAAGCCAGACGAGTAAATATCACCGTTAGTCCTATTAAATGCTTCTTCTATTATTCGTTTGAGCCAATAAGCAGGGTCTAGTCTGCTCAGTGTTCTACAAACGCTCCAAGTAACAGCATCCTCACTGATAAAGTGACGAAGGTGTTTCATCTTCTTTGCTTCAACCCCTTGCCTACCAATAAATTTGCTACCTCGGAATACAGGATGCTCCTTATCTATGAATAGATTGTCCCTATAGTCGCTAAGTATTTTATCTATCATTGCCAGATCTCCTACTCTAGGTCTTGTGAGTTCGTTACCTAACCTCCGGTAAACCCTACCCCCATAGATAGCCTACTCTTCCTTTATGAGTCTTCTGACCCACAGTCGGGGTGAAGTGGAAATAATCTGTCTCAGGGCTTGTAGCTTGTTTTTAATATCTTTGGCTACCTTGTCATCGGCAACAAGCTGCTCAAGCCGGGATGGGTCAAAACTCAGCACCCGGTGCCACAGCCCCTCGGGCTCAAGCAGGGCTCTGACCTCGTCCTGACTGAAGCCTGTTTTCTCCACCGTCTTATAGGTAATAGCATGTCCTGTGCCATAAACCCGATTTAATCCCTCAGCCTGGCAGAAATCAATAATCATCTGCTTTATCTCTTCAAGCTGTGATTGGAGTTCTTTTATCTGAGCCTGCAATGAGGCATAGTGGTCAACAGCCTCGGCTACAGCCAGTCCGGGCAGGACGCCCTGCTCAGCCAATTCTGGTTTGGGTATCATATACTGATGCCGATAGTAGGGGCAGTGCTCAGCGAAATCACAGGGGCAATACTGGTTCTCAGTAGCCGAGAATCTCTGCCCAGCAATACTTTCAGCTACCGTCAACACCAGATGTCTGGCTTCGTCAAGTCGCACCTCATCTCTGGCAGCACAACTAAATGGGGTGTTTGACCTGAAGTGATACAGGGTAAGCCTGTCTACAGGGAGCTGCCACATCTGCTCAGCCGCCAGCTGGTAGAGAGTTAACTGGAGGTCTTGGGCTAAGTCTGCGGTAGTAAACGGCTCTTGATTTGTCTTATAGTCAACTATGGACAGTCGGCCACTATCCAGCTTGTCCACTCTATCAATGTAACCCACCAGCTTTACACCATCAATGTCAATGCGAAAATTTTTCTCAACAGCAAACGGCATCTTAAAATTAGCAGTATGAATCTGCCAAAACCTGGTCAGTATCTCCCTACCATAAGCCCGATACCTTGCTTCCTCCTCGGCTGACTCATAGCCTTCACCAAGCCAGCTCTTTTCATAAAACTGAAGCAGTTCATCCAGCGATGGTGGTGGAGGCACCCTGACTTTAAAAAGGTATTCAGCACAGGCGTGTATGGTTGAGCCAAAGCTAAAATACCACTTATCCTTTGGCTTCAGCCCATCAATATACTGGAGTTTATAGCATAAGGGGCAGGACCGATACAGAGAAATCTGGGTATAGCTTAGAGGATTCATTATTTTCCCCCTCAGCCTATTTTACAGTGCCAAGCAGACTATTTCCAGTCTATGGGCTCGTTCATATGATTATTGACACATTGTTTCCTTGCCTTGTCATTGTCCCCTTTTCCTGTCATTGCGAGCCGAAGGCGTGGCAATCCCCGGGCATTCCTGGAGATTGCTTCGGCACTTTGTGCCTCGCAATGACAATAGGAAGAGGCTCCTCACAATGAAGCGAACAACCAGGGCTTGTTCCCAACCTAAAGTGGGGGATACTCTTATACTTTGAACTGTCACCCATCTATCTGAACCAGCTCAGTCTAAGGTAAGACACCGAGTGATATTTGGCAGGCAGGTAGAGCAACTAGTGATGGATTTGATATTCCAGCTCAAATTAACTAACATTAGGCTGTCTATCAAGGAGAAATGATGGAAAATACATCACTTCTAGTTGCTTTCAGTGCTGGGCTATTATCCTTCCTGTCACCCTGCGTGCTGCCACTAGTACCAATATATCTTGCCAGCTTATGTGGTCCTGAGGTATTTGAGCCTAAAGTTGGCAGATTTAATCTGCCCATATTCCTTCATTCCCTTAGTTTTGTGATTGGCTTTTCTGCAGTTTTTACTCTAGCTGGTGCTGCTGCTGGATTGGCTGGGTTTGCCATCAGCTCTCATCTAGAAATAATTCATCAAATAGCCGGCAGCCTGCTAATAGTCTTTGGGGTTTTTCTATTGGCGGCGCTAAAGGTGCCGTGGTTAAATTTTGAAAAACGGCTTGCCCCGTCTCGGGGGACTACTATCAGTTACCTCCGCTCCTTCCTCACCGGGGGCATATTTTCTCTGGCATGGACCCCCTGCGTTGGTCCCATACTGGGGGGTATTTTAGCCCTTGCCCTGGCTTCAGAGACAGCCTGGCAGGGTGCTTACTTGCTGGCTACTTATTCACTGGGGCTGGGACTCCCTTTCCTGGCGATAGGAGCTGCCTTTGATTCGGTTACTCCGTGGCTAAAGCGCATCTACCGCTACTCCACCGCAATCTATATTTTTAGCGGCATCCTGCTTATCGGTGTAGGCATCCTCATCCTGACCAATCGGCTGGTCTGGTTTTAGACACAATTCAGAGGTAAAATTATATTTGGAGTTTAGTTATGAATAACATGCTGAAATTAATTCTGGTAACAATACTACTAACCTCAGGTCTACTAATAACCGGCTGCTCGGCTGACTCTAATCAAGTCCCCGAGATAGGTAAGGCAGCACCAAATTTCCAACTTAAAAATCCTGATGGTCAAACTGTTTCCCTCGGTGACTTTCAGGGTAAGCCAATATTAATCAACTTCTGGGCGACCTGGTGTTCCCCTTGCCGTAGTGAAATGCCCTATATACAGGAAATATACGAGGAATGGTCGGACAGGGGACTGGTAGTATTAACTATTAACCTAGGTGAGGAACCGGCTCAAATAGAGGAGTTTTTACAAAGTCTGGGGCTTTCCCTTCCAGTGCTGCTTGATGCTAAAAAGGATGTAGCTCAGAAGTATGGTATTCAATACATCCCGACTACCTTCTTCATTGATAAAGACGGCATAATTCAGGAAAAGATAATTGGTGCTTTCTCAGGCAAGGCACAGATAGAGATGGGCCTGAGTAAAATTATTCCATAGATTGAAGGGAGACCGGATATGGGTGATATTTTAAATGAAGCCTATGCTATAGCCCAGTGCAAGGAATGCCCGTGGTACAAATCGTGTGTAGTACCGATGAAGTTCACTGCTGAGGACATCCGCCGACAGTTAGAGTCATCAGCGCCAGGGATGGGTATTCCGGGGCAGGCTGACCTTGGCTGGCAAAACCTTTTATCCAGCATGGCAACTGCTGCCCAGAATTCACTACTGGAGAGCTGCCCCATCTTCATTGAGCGCCTGCGCACTAGTCCTAAGCTTGCCCAGCGGCTAAAGGAAATGATGCAAAACTGGGGCAGGGAAGAGGAGCAGTAGACGGATTTAAAACCTGTGAGAGCCGCCAGGCTTGTGGTTGGGGAACAGCGAACCTATAATGGTTCAAATATACCAGGGGTAAGGCAGAGTTAATCCTTGTAACCCCTCAATTTAGCCTGATTGATACCAAAAAGGAGGAAGATAAAAAATGGAGGAACGAGTTCCCGAGAAGGAGCGAATTCTGAAATATGTAACCGAGGAGGGCGTAGTTGAGCTAGCCAAGAACCTGATTAGAATCCCAAGCCCGACTGGAAAGGAAACTGAGGTAGCTAGATTTCTAGACAAGTATATGAAGGATAATGGCTTGGAAACTGAGCTGATTGAAGCCGAAGCGGGTCGATTCCAACCTGTCGGCATTATAATGGGGGCGGGTGGGGGATACTCGTTGATTTTCAATGGTCATATGGATACCGAGGTGGTGAAGATAGGTGAGGAAGGTTCGCTGATGCCAAGAATTGAAGGAGGCAGGCTTTACGGACACGGGATTTATAACATGAAATGCGGCGTTGCAGCTATGGTAGAGGCAGCGGTAGCCATCAAGAAATCAGGGGTGAAGCTCAAGGGAGACCTTATCATCACACCGGTGGTAGGTGAACTGCAGGGAAGTTTTGGAACAGCTATCAATGTGAAAAGGGGGATAAGGGCTGATTTTGGGCTAGTTCCTGAGCCCTATGGCGAATTTCTGTGTCTTACCCATGTTGGCTGTGAGGAAATAGCGATAACGCTCAGGGGGCGGTCTGAGGCTACAGGTAATATGGAGCGTGGTATTAACCTGGCGGCTAAAATGGCTAAGGTTATTGACACCCTTAACCAGATGGAGTTCAGATATACACCAGACCCGAGGTTCCCCGCCGGACCTAAGATGATAGTTGGCAGTGCAATATGTGGGCATGGAGGTACATACTCGCTAACCGGGGCAAACTTCCTGCCTGACCTCTGCACCCTAATCGTTGATATTAGATACCTTCCTGGGATGGTTCCTGACCAAGATATAGAAAGGGTGCTGGAAAAAATAAAATTAGACGACCCGGAGTTTGACTACGAAATGAAAGTAACGCCGGATGATGTGGAGCTCCCAGGCATGCCGTGGGAAAACTTCAGGCTCACCGTGCCGCCCCAGGACCTATCCCCGGATGAACTTATTGTTAAGGTCCATGCCGAGAACTATAAATACTTGACAGGGAAGGAGGCACGGGTGGGGGCTATGCCGGTGGATGACCCGAAACATTACAAGATGTACTGGATAAATGATGATTCGGTTCTGACCAAGGCGGGGACTCCCTCTTTTTGCTGCGGACCGGTAGGGGATGGTACTCCCGGGCAACGACACGTTGACATAGATAGTATGGTAAGGGTGGCCAAGAACTTTGCTCTAACCGCCTATGATATCTGCACAAAATTAAAGGGGTAAAGGAAACATGCCCAGAGAATCTCTGGGTTAGTTTAGTATAGGAGGGTCATATGAAAGATAAAGTAAAGGTATCACTTGTCCAGTATGCTCCGGTATGGCTGGACAGCAAGAAGAACGCAGAGAGGATGAAGCGATTGGCACAGGAAGAGGCGGAGAAGGGGAGCGAGCTTATTGTGTTTCCCGAATTATCCAATGTTGGCTATGTTACTCCGGTGGCGATTGGTCTGCTGCCCAGCTTTGATGCCAAGACCAGCGCTGCCGAGTTCGCTGCCAAGTACATCAAAGCCGCAGAGCCTGTTCCGGGTCCAACTACAGAGGTTCTGGGAGAGGTTACCAGCAAATACGGCGTCTATATCGTAGTTGGTCTTTCTCAATCACACCCGGTGATAACGGCTACACTCTACAATTCTGCTGTCTTAATCGGACCATCAGGAGTAATCGGCATACATCACAAGATGCATGTACCCCTGAATGAGAAGTATTATTTCTACCCGGGGAATACTGCTGATGTCTATCGGACAGACCTGGGCAACATAGGTATGATAATTTGCTATGATGGTCGTTTCCCTGAACTGTCACGAATTCTGGCACTCAAGGGGGCGGAAATCATCTGCTCCATCTCAAATACTCCGGGAATTGAGTATCAGGACCCTTCAATTGATAAATATAGAGCTGATTGTAGAGCCCAGGAGAACGGGCTTTATTTTCTGTCTTGCGAACGTGTAGGAAAGGAAGGGGATATAGTATATCTTGGTTATAGTGCCATAGCCAAACCGGGCGGTGGCATCATTGCCTGTTCTGAGTCTAATGAAGAAGCGGTGGTTACTGCTGAGCTACATAATGAAGAGATTATCGGATTTCGCGCCGCACTTAATGTTTTCCGCGACCGGAGGCCTGAACTGTATTCGCTAATTGCAGAGCCGTTCTCTCCCCCTCCCCCCTGTGGTCCGTTGAGCCCCAGAGAGCCGTTGCCGGGATACGACACCTCAGTTGAGGAGACGGCTACATAAATCAGGGGTGGTGACTAAAGCACTCCATTTTATGAAGTGAGCACAACAACTTGCCTTTTTCATCAAATTCCTTTATCCTATATAAAACTGAATAAGTAGCCCGGAGGTGCCTGAAACTATTTGGGCATAACCGGAGAGCAAGTCGGTGAAAATCCGACGCAGTCCCGCCTGCTGTAACTGGTAGATAAATTCTATCAGAAGCCAGAACGCCGAACCTCTGGGCATTTTTGAACCTCCGCGGAGAAAGGGGGTGGGATAATGCTCGTAGCCCGATGAGAAATCCCCCTTGCTGTACTGAGCAGAGGGGGGTTTTATTTTTACCTAATAATGTCAGCTTGGAGGTTAATATTCAATGAAGCGATTAGGTATTTTTGTTGCTCTGTTGAGCCTATTGGTTACTATGACTACTGGATGTCAGCCACAGTTCCACCCCGGAACTTTCACCGACGATATGGGTAGGGAGGTAAGTATAGATAAAATTCCACAGAGGATTGTATCTCACGTTCCCTCTATCACTGAGACCCTTTTTGCCCTTGACTTGGGGGAGAGAGTGGTCGGTGTCAGCGACTATTGTAATTACCCGCCCGAAGCCGGGTTAAAACCCAGCGTGGGCAACTATTTTAATCCCTCAATTGAAACTATCATCGCCCAAGACCCGGATTTAGTTATTACTGACGGCTACAGTGAGGGCCTTATTCCCCAACTTGAGAATTTGGGAGTCACCTGTGTGGTTATTAACCCTAATGATATGGACGGGATTCTGAAAGACATTGAGTTGCTGGGTAGGATTACCGGGGCTGAGGCGAGGGCGGAAGAGCTGGTTAGGCAGATGAATGATAGCCTGGCTGAGGTTGCTTCCCTGGTGAAAGATGCTCCCAGACTCAGGGTCTTCTATGTGTTTGATGCCGCTGACCTTAGCCTCCCTTGGACAGCCGGTCCCGGCTCTTTTGCTGACTCCCTTATTGCTATGGCAGGTGGAGAAAATATTGCCGCCCAAGCCCAAAGCGCCTGGGTGCAGTTCAGCATTGAGGCACTATGTCACGCTGACCCTGAGGTTATCCTGATTGACGCTAGCCACGGGACAGCAGTAATATCAGAGGAAGCATTGAGGGCACACCCTGCCTGGCGGGAATTAACTGCTGTTAAGCAGGGTAGAGTTCATATTATTGATGGCGACCTGGTCAATCGCTCAGGCCCTCGCATCATTCAGGGTCTGGAGCAGATGGTAAGAATAATTCACCCTGAGCTATTTGAATAATTCCTGCAGGAGGTAGAAATGGCTGAGCGACTGTCCCATATTATTGAACTGATAAAGCCCCTGGATAAAGAGGCAATGGTTAAAGCCCAAGCCCGACAAAATACACTGACCAAACCGCAGGGCAGTTTGGGTAGGCTGGAGGAATTATCCATACAACTGGCTGGCATCCAAGCTAAGCCCATACCTCAAATCAGGCACAAGGCTATTATTATTATGGCCGGTGACCATGGGGTAGTAGCTGAAGGGGTGGGTAACTGGCCCCAGGCAGTTACCGCCCAGATGATTTATAACTTCCTCAGTGGCGGCGCTGGAATTAATGTGCTCGCCCGCCAGACAGGAGCCAGAATTATTGTAGTTGATATGGGGGTAGCCACTGAGCTGGAAGCTAGCCCCCAGCTTCTCTCCCGAAAAATTGCCCCTGGCACTCAGAATATAGCTCTGGCTCCAGCTATGACCAGAGAACAGGCGGTGAGGGCAATAGAGACCGGGATTGAAGTAGTGGCATCTGAGGTGGCTAACGGCTTAGACATAGTCGGCACCGGTGATATGGGTATCGGTAATACCACTGCCAGCAGCGCTATCTATGCTGCTATCACTGGAAGACCAGTAGCTGAGGTTACTGGCAGAGGCACCGGTATAACTGATGAGCAGTTAGCACATAAGGTAGAAGTAATAAACCGAGCCTTGGTGGTGAACCGCCCTGACCCTAGACAGCCCTTGGATGTGCTGGCCAAGGTGGGTAGCTTTGAGATTGGAGGCCTGGTTGGGGTGATGTTAGCTGCCGCCGCTCACCGCATTCCAGTGGTTATTGATGGCTTCATCTCTGGGGCAGCCGCCCTTATTGCCACCGCACTGTCACCAAAACTAAAGGATTTCCTTATCCCGGCTCATGTTTCGGCTGAGGCTGGTCATCGTCGACTACTCAGCCACCTGGGGCTTAGCCCATTATTGGATTTGGGCATGCGCTTGGGTGAGGGCACCGGTGCCGCCCTGGGAATATTTCTGGCTGAAACCGCCGCCAGGCTTCTGGCTGAAATGTCTACCTTCACTGAAGCTGGTGTATCGGAAAGGAGCAATCTGGATAATTGACTTTCTTAACCGCTCTAAGATTTCTAACTATTATCCCCTTGCCCTGGCGGCGTGAGGTTACCCCCGAGCAAGTAGGTCGCTCATTAACCTACTTCCCTGTGGTTGGTATCATTATCGGACTTATCCTAGCCGGTTTGAATTGGCTTTTAGCTCTGCTCTTACCTTCAGCCGTAGTTAATGCTTTGTTGATTGTTTGCCTAGCGGTGCTCAACGGCGGGCTTCACCTTGACGGCTTTATTGATACCTGTGATGGCATAGCCGGCCATAAGCCCGTTGAGGCTCGGTGGCAGGTAATGCACGATAGCCGAGCTGGTGCCTTCGGCATTATCGGTGTCGTTTGCCTGCTGCTGGTTAAATACGCCTCACTAAATAGTGTGCCTGGGAACTTAATGATGGCAACCCTGGTGCTTATGCCGGTATTAAGTCGCTGGGCGGTGGTCTATGCCATTTTCGCTTACCCCTGTGCTAGACCATCAGGCTTAGGCTATACTTTTAAGCTGGGAGCTAGTCGGTTGAGGTTTACTATAGCCACGCTCATAGCTCTGGCGGTGGCAGTGGCTTTATCTCGGCTGGCAGGCTTAGCTATAATGGTGGCTATCTGGGTTATAGTGGTGGTAATGGCAGCCTATCTGAAGCGGAAGTTTTCCGGCCTTGGCGGCGATACCTACGGTGCTATCAACGAGGTGGCTGAGGTCTGCGTGCTCATTTTTATTTGTCTGCTGGCTCATAATCAATGGCTATGGTTAGCCTGACTCAGAAAGGATAATTATGTCTAGGTTGCTTCTGGTAAGACACGGTGATACTGAACTAAACAGCGCTGAGAGGTATTGGGGGCATACTGATGTCAAGCTGAGTGCCGCTGGTGTCAGGCAGGCTGAGAGATTACGCCACCGCCTGGCAGCCGAGAAGATTGACGCTGTTTATTCCAGCAATCTAGAGCGAGCCCTGGTAACCGCCAGGATTATTGCCTCCGAGCACCAGTTGGCTGTTACCACCTGTGCTGAGCTTAAGGAGGTTAACTTTGGTAACATTGAGGGGCTGACATTTGACGATGTTAACCGACTTTACCCCGAGGTGGCTAAGTGGTGGGTTGAAAGAAGCCCTAATTTGCAATACCCCGGCGGCGAGAGCCGTAGCCAGTTTAATAAGCGGGTTAGCCAGTTTCTGGACAGGCTGAAGAAACATGCCCCTGAAGAGACGATACTCATTGTGGCTCACAGCGGTGTCCTGCGTACACTAATGTGTCAGCTAATGGGTATAGAGCCTCACTATATGCGGCAGTTCCGTCTTAATCTGGCTTCACTTAGCATAATGGAAACATACCCCACGGAAGCAATACTGACTTTACTAAACGATGTTTCTCATCTGGCATAGAAAGGTCAATGTTTTGGTAACTAATATGCATCAAGCCTTTACCTCGTGGAGCGGTGGCAAAGATAGTTGCCTTGCCTGTTACCTGGCGATGGTTAGTGGGCTGAAGGTTCGCTACCTGTTGAATATGATAACTGAGGATGGCAAACGGTCATGGACTCATGGGCTATCTAATGAGTTACTACAAATGCAGTCGCAGGCAATCGGGATTCCATTGACCCAGCGGCGAACTACAATGGCTAATTATGAGGCTGAATTCAAGGATGCGCTCCTTGGTCTGAAGCAGCAGGGGGTCAGGGGCGGTGTCTTTGGCGATATTGACCTTGAACAGCACCGGCAGTGGGATGAGAGGGTGTGCCATGAGGTAGATATTACCCCCTATCTACCCTTATGGGGACAGAGCCAGCAGAAAATACTAAACGACTTTATAAACTCAGGCTTTAAGGCAGTCGTGGTTGTGGCTCGGGCTGACTTATTTGGTGAAGAATGGCTGGGACAGGAGGTAAACCTGGATTTCCTGTCTCATTTATCTGAACTGAAGGAGACAAAGGGCATTACCCTCTGCGGTGAAGCCGGGGAGTATCATACCTTTGTCACTGATGGTCCCCTGTTCAAACAGCGGATAGAAATCCTGGAAACTAATAAGGTATTAAGAGACGGATACTGGTTTTTGCAGATTTTAAACTATGACTTGAGAGCTAAGTGATAGTCAACAGAGTTTTAGAGAGGTGCCGCCTTCTGCAGAAATCCCTCGTCAAGGGGAAGGGGATACAGAGGAGAGGGTTACTTAGTAAAAACCAAAAGGGGGTGAGGTCAATAAATATTCTAATAATTGGCGGTGCCCGCAGTGGTAAAAGTCGCTTTGCCCAGGAGCTTGCCCTCAAATTAGGTGAGCCGGTGCTCTTTGTGGCTACAGCCGTGGCTGGTGATGACGAGATGCAGCATCGCATTGAGCAGCATCGGAGAGAAAGGTCAGCCACCTGGACCACCCTTGAGATTACTGCCCATGTGGGTAGCCAGATTGACCGCCAAATCGGTAGGTCTAAGGTGGTGATTGTGGATTGCATCACCCTGCTGGCTAATAATATTTTTAATCAATATATTGACCAAACCAGTGAGCAGATTGATGCCTCGCTTATTGAGCAGAAGCTTATTACTGAGATTGATGAACTGATAGACTGTATCAATCACACTGATGCCAGCTTAGTCATAGTTACTAATGAGGTTGGCACCGGCTTGGTGCCAGCTAACAAAGTGGGCAGGCTGTATCGCGATTTGCTGGGTCTGGCAAACCAGAGGCTGGCAGCCCGTGCTGATGAGGTCTATCTCATGGTGGCTGGCTTACCGGTGCTAATAAAACCTGCTCAGCGTCCTTCAACATAAGCCATCTGGTAAGTTTGGTGGATAGTATTGGGCGTGGCTTCTGTGCCAGCCTCTACTTCGTCCCCTCTTCCCAGCTCCCCTTGGTAGATGACCATATTGTCGCCTTTATTGGGAGGGGAGACCTTAGTCACAGCAGCTAGTGCTCCAGCTCCTTCAGCAGTGATTCTATCTTGCCACTTGGGCTCAAGGGCTTGTCTCGCCGGTCATCAATCTTGATTGTGGTTACCACCCTGGCCACCCCTTCACCGAAGGTGCTTTGGTGCATCTTCTTCACCACCCTCAGCACCTCTTCCAAATCCCCTTCTATAATCGTCCCCATTGAGGTTATCTCATACTTTATATTCTCTTCTTGCCGCAGGGCTCTGATTGCCCGAGCCACATATCGGCTAACCGAAGCAGTTTTTGTTCCCAGTGGGATAATGCTGACCTCTGCTATTGCCATCTTGGTTATAGCCCCTTATATTCTCATCTATGGTAGTGCCCGGGCTGCTACATGTCAAGCAAATGTGCTCGTTCATATGATTAGTGACACATTGTTTCCTTGCCTTGTCATTGCGAGCCGAAGGCGTGGCAATCCTCGGGCATTCCTGGAGATTGCTTCGGCACTTTGTGCCTCGCAATGACAATAGGAAGGGGCTCCTCACAATGAAACGAACAACCAGGGCTTGTTCCCAACCTAAAGTGGAGGATACTCTTATACTTTGAACTGTCACCTATCTATCTGAACTAGCTCACGTTTTTGCACAGATAGACGAATCTCAGGTGTGGGGAATGCGATTACAGCCGTGCAATAGAAGTGGGGTGAGGGAGAGTTCAGGCTATACCTTTAGCAGATTTTGCACTAAAGGCTTCTGCATATAATACAAACAACAATGCGAACATGTTGACTACCTTAGCCAAGCCGAAGAAAAGAACCCGCCGCCCTTTTATAACATAGAGGTGGGAAATCACCATCAAAAAGACAATAAACTCAGCCGGTCAATCTGGAACAGTCGTATTAGTAGAATTCCTTAAGCAGCTCTAATATCTGGTGCTCATTAGGCGTCACCGGATTGCCGACAAGATTAGCCACGTCCTTTGTTGTCTCAAAGGCAATCTTTCCCAGGTCTTCTCTTGGTATTCCGCAGTCCCTCAACCTTGTGGCTACATCCAGGTATGCATACAATTTTACCAGAGCTGTCTCTAGGTCGTCTGAGCTGTCCAGTGCCCGGGCTAAATCTAAGAACTCTTCTTGGCAGACCTTCTTATTAACCCTCACAAAACAGAGGAGACCCATAGCGCAGCCCCTCCCATGAGGGATATGATAATGGGCACCAAGCACGTGACCGATGGCATGACCTAAGCCCAGCCCCTTGTCAATGGCAATCCCTCCCAAAGCAGCTGCCATACACATATCCGTCCTGGCATCAATATCCTCTCCGTTACTATAGGCTGCTCTGAGACTCCGACCAATTAATTTCACACCATATAGGGCGAGCGCTTCATAGTAGGGGTGATAAGCAGTATTCCTGGTTACGTACGATTCAAAACAATGGGCTAGTGCATCTAAGCCAGTATCTGCGGTTACCACCGGGGGCATCGTCTTACATAAAATGGGGTCAATTACGGCCAGCTTTGGTTTAATCAAGTCGCTTATTAAAGGAAACTTAACCCTCCTCTGCTTATCCGTGATTATCGCCGTGTGATTGGTTTCGCTACCGGTACCTGATGTAGTTGGAATACAAATTATCGGCGGTAGCGGAGCCTCAATTTTTGCTGTCCCCCCCACCCCCACATCATATTCTGCCAGCACCCCAGGCTGAGTTGCTCTTACCGCTGTTGCCTTAGCCGAATCCATGGTACTACCTCCCCCCAATCCAATTAACCCGTCGCAGCCCTGCTCTTGGTAAACCTGACCCGCCCTCTCTATTTCCTCTATCGGTGGGTCAGGCTCCACCTCGGAAAAGACCACCGAAGCTATACCACTCCTCTCCAGAATCCTCTGGATTTCATCAACACGCCCCAACCTCTTCATCACCGGGTCGGCTAGCACAAGGGCTTTCTTTATGTTGAGCCCTCTGGCCTGTTGACCCAGCCTTTGAACCACACCGGCTCCAAATAGAATTGACGGCAGAGTGGGAAAGCGGACTTCCCAAATCTTTCTGGGTTGCCTGAATGTCTCTAGGTTCTCCCAGATGCCATCCAGTTCAGCATCTTCAACATCAAATACACTATTCGTTGGGGACAGGGCTTCTGTCCGCACAAAAGCCGGGTAGCGCTCATAGATTTTACTGAACTCAGCACCCTCATTAAATTTCAGCTCATCCTTGAGTGTTTGCTTACCAATTTCAAACACATCATCAGCTGTTAAATTGGACCCGTATCGGGCATTTAGCAATTCAGCTAGGAAAACATAGATGGAAGCCTGTCCCCCGGGGATAGAGTTAATACAATACCCCAGAGTATCACAAGTTGCCGCTTGTATCTGAAACCTGAGCGAGTTTGCTATCTGCCCCGTTTTTTGTTGGGCTATCCTGTAGGTAAGTCCAGCAGTATGGTCAGCTCCCATGGGACTGGTGGCATAGGTGACACCAACCCCTTTGACTGCCCGAGGGTCATGAGCTGGAATTGACTGCCCCTTGAATGCCGGTATGCGGCTGACGTTGACAGCCTTGGCTGTGGAAACCACACCATTCCCCAAAACATAACCAAACTCAGTACCCCGTTCTATTTCCTCAACTAGTCTTATCGCCGACTCTACATCACCCATTTTCATCTTACCCACACTGGCTGCTACGCTCAGGCTGCTCCCGACCTCTATCAGGTCAATACCCAGGTCGTCACACATGAATTTAAGCCTGGCTATAGCATCAAGGTCGGTAATGCCCAGATTAGTCCCCAGCATGGCAACCCCCTCATATTCATAGGCTGAGGTCAGGCGGTTTCCGTTGGCATCGTTATAGATTATTGAACACTGGACAACGCAACCCGGCATGCAGCCGTGCATTCTACCACCACGTTCCCAGACATTTTGCTTAATTACCTCACCAGTAACCTTCTGAAACCCTTCGGGCCTGCCTGAGCTGTAATTATTTGCCGGCATAGTCCCCTGGTAACTATTTGAGGCAACCGCCAGGGGAGTGCCAAACTCGGAGAGCAATCCGCAGGTAATGTCTTTCTTTAATGTGGCTACCCAGGATTTTACTGTTTCCCTGAATAGAAGCTTATTAGCCATATCTACCGGTGGCGTGCCTGAATCGTCAATAATAATTGCCTTAAGTCCCTTGGAGCCCATAACCGCCCCCAGGCCACCCCTGCCAGCACTTCTACAGGGGTCTCCCAGAATATCGGTAAGGGAAACTGAAGCCGATTTGTATCCCCGCTCACCGCCTATCCCTATAGAAATTATCGCCGATTTCCTGTCGTATTTCTTATAAAGCTCCTCAACCAGCTTGTAATTCTTCATCCCTTTATATTCATCAGCCGATACCAGAACAGCCTCATCTTTGGAGACTTTAAGGCAGTAAAATCTCCCTTCTGGGGCAATATCCTCCACTATAATTGCCCTTATACCTAGCTTGTCTAACTTCTGGGCAGCCGGACCTCCAGCGTTGGCCTCTTTTATCCCCAGCGTCAGCGGACTTTTGCCACCAACCGAAATCCTGCCTAGCTGGGGGGCTATAGTCCCAGCCAGAGGACCGCCAGCGATAATCAACTTATTCTCAGCACCAAGTGGGTCAACACCCGGGGCTACTTCCTTATTCATTATTTTGGCGACCAGCCCCCTACCGCCAATAAGCTGCCACTCGTTTGGCAGCTCTTCATAAACTGCTTTCAGTCGTCCCATGTTAACCCGTAGTAGTCTCAACCCTTGACCCTCCTTCTAAGAATGCTTTTGCCTGTCCCATGTGTTGGCGGTTAGTCCCCGCTCCTTAAGGGCGACCTTCTGTACCTTCTCTGAAGCTGACTTCGGCAGCTTTTCCATAAATTCTATATAACGCGGCATCATGAATTTTGGCAGCCTCGTCTCACACCAAGCGATGATTTCCCCCGGGGTAACCTTGTGCCCGGGATGTAGTACGATAGCCACTTCTATTTCCTCCTCCATGACCGGGTCAGCTATACCGAAAGCTGCGCTTTCAGCTACGGCTGGGTGCTTGTTTACCTCCCGTTCAATCTCATAGGGCGAGATGTTTTCACCACCCCGCCTGATGCTCTCTTTCTTGCGACCACAGAAGTAGTAGTAGCCGTCGTCATCAACTTTCCCCAAATCTCCAGTATGAAACCACCAGTTAGCCGAACACTTTAACGTTTCTTCCGGCGATTTGTAATACCCGTCAAACATGATGTACGGCTTTGTCGGTCTGATGACAATCTCACCGATTTTCCCTGGAGGCAGCTCATCATCCACGTCATCAAAAATTTTGACTTCAAATCCATCACGTGCCTGACCAACGGTTCCAGCCTTCCCCTTGCCTGGCTTATTTATTGTATTCCAGGTGCCGGTCTCGCTCATCCCATACATCTCAAGCACCTCAACGCCAAAACGCTGACCCACCTTCTCATATACTTCCTTTGGTGCCCCCCCGCCAAAACATTTCTTGGCTGGCACATCCCTATCACTGGGATGCTGTGGTTGTGCCAATAAGATGGGTAATACCGCACCAACATAGCTGAAGGCTGTCGCTTGATATTTCCTTATATCATCCCAAAATTTTGAGGCGCTGAACCTCGGGGCTACAACAACGCTGGCATTGGCTACAAGGGCACTCAGCACACAGTAGACCTGTGGGTTGACATGGTACAGGGGGAGGGCAGAGTATATACAATCCTGGGTAGACAGCTCCGCACATGAGACCAAATCCTGTGCCGCTGTAATATACGCCCGGTGTGAGTTTCTTACCAGCTTCGGCAATCCAGTAGTACCCGAGGTCAGGGTGATGATGAGCGGGTCAATATCCCGAATTAACGGTATATTTGCCCGGAGAGTGGTCGGCGACTGGTCAAAAAGCTTATTCAACGATTTGCTATCATTGACTACCTGGCCAGAGGTATCAAAAATTATCCTATCTATCCCCTCTATTTTTGCCGCTATCTCTTCATATTGACCAAGGAAATCAGAAGCAACAACCACTAATTTACTGTCAGATGCTTTGATAAGGTATTCTAGACTTTCTCCTCTAAATTGACTGTTGATGGTGACACTTACCGCACCAAGCTTGGCTAAGCCAAACCAGCAATATAAGTATTCGGGGCAGTTAGGTAATATTAAGGCTACATGTGCCCCCTTGACTACTCCCAGCTCAGCAAATACATTTGCCATCTGGTTGGCATAGGTATTAATTTCTTCATAGCTCACCTCTTTGTCTAGAAAGTACAGGTACGGCTTACTCTTATTCTCTCTGGCCTTGTCTGTCAATATTGTCCCCAGTGGCTCCACTATTAGCCTCCATCAGGCATCTTAACCCTCAAAGGTATAACTCAAACAGACTGCTCGTAGATAGCCCTTGGCAACCCTATCACACGCTCGTCTCTTGAGCTTGGCAGTTAATAATCTGGAAGTGTCTAATCAACATGCAGGCAAGTAGCCCAAGAGCTTTTCGCCCGCCTTCAAACTTATCACCAACCTTGAGAAAGGGTATATCAAAGCCCCACCTAAGTCAAGCCAGCGTGCTCGTTGGTTCCGTTAACTCGTGGTTGGCAACCAAAACACTCTTTGGTGTATGCTCTTACTAAACCATTTAGTAGGAGGATGCAAATAAAATGTCAAAATCTAAATCTAAACTCATACCAATATGTAGGGCAACGGAACTTTTCAACCCTACTCTACTTAATCTTACATTCGCTATTGCTGTTCTATCACTTTCATTTTATTTTCTTGAAAAAATGCGACCATATTGGGGATATTGGGGAGGTTGGGGCGAGATGGCTAGTGTAATTCCCTCCCCAGATTCCATATTTGGAATAATTCTTACAATACTAAGTGTGATTATTCTTATTGTTGCCATAGTTGTAGTTCTCCTCATACTGTGGATAGTCTCTATATGGACTATTAGTCTTGTGGTAGGACTAGCGTTAGAGGGGAAATATTCTTTCCGTCGTTGGAGATACCGTATGAGACTAAAAAAAGGCTAAGGCTCGTCAATTGGTAAATCAACCATGATTTATTGGAACCTACTCGTTCATATGATTAGTGACACATTGTTTCCTTGACTTGTCATTATCCCCTTGCCCTGTCATTGCGAGCCGAAGGCGTGGCAATCCCCGGGCATTCCTGGAGATTGCTTCGGCGCTTTGTTCAACAGAATTGGGCAACTTGACAAAGATAGCTTGGCTAATTAAAGTGTTCAGGCTGATTACAAATTCAAGCTCTTCCAAATGGTTAAATGACCGCTGGGAAATAGGGGAGTGCATGGACATCAATAAGGTAGCAATGGTTCTTGATTGGGCACAGGCGCGGGACCAAAATTACCCGGCTGCCTTTAAGGAAATGGGTATAGCCTATGTTAAGCAACAGTGTGATACTGACCACGACATCCTTACTCTGGCCAGCGATGCCGATTGTATTATGACCATCGGGAACATCCGGTCTATCAGCCCAGAGGTAGTAGAAAAACTAGACAGGTGCAAATTAATCCAGACTATTAGTGTCGGCTTTGACGGAATACCTGTACAATTAGCTACCGAGTGCGCCATCTGTGTTGCTAATGTGCCTGGTTATTGCCGTGAAGAGGTATCAGACCATGTGATGAGTTTGATTCTTGGCTGGTCAAGAAGGATTATTGAATCGGATAGACTGGTTAGGGCTGGTAGGGCATATAGCGGGGACAAGCGCACACTAGAATTCCGCCGGTTAGCCTCTAAGATGCATCGCCTGCGGGGGGTAACCCTGGGACTTATCGGTTTGGGTAGGGTTGCCACCGCTTTAGCCCCCAAAGCCAGGGGATTTGGGATGCGAATCCTGACCTATGACCCTTATATATCTGGAAGCCTTGTTGAGGAACTAGCCATAGAAGCAGTAAGCTTGGACCAGTTGCTTCGGGAATCAGACTTTGTCTCAATCCATTGCTCTTTGACACCGGAGACCAGGCACCTCATAGGTCTTGACCAATTGAAAAAGATGAAGCCCAGTGCTTTTCTTATCAATACTGCCCGCGGTGGCATTGTGGATACAGAAGCCATCTATGTGGCACTGACCGAAGGCTACATTGCCGGCGCTGGCCTTGACGCTATTGACCCGGACCCGCCTGGCCCTAACCACCCACTATTGAGTTTGAATAATGTAATCCTTACTGGACATACCGCCTTTGCCGGACCAGAGGCTGAGGCTGAGCAGTGGCGCTGCCCTATAGAAGAGGTGGCTAGAATGAAGCGCGGGGAGTGGCCCCTTAGCTTGGTTAACCCTCAGGTCAAAGACAAGTTTGTCCAAAAGTGGGGGAAGATGAGGTAACCTTCACCCTTTAGAAAGGAGCGAGTTAATGGGTGATATAGATGACATCTTATGTGGCTCCATTGATATGCATCTCCATCATGCTCCTGATTCATTACTTAAACGGCGGTTGGATGCGTTACAAACAGCCAAGCAAGCCCGGGAGTTTGGTATGAGAGGGATTGTCCTTAAAAGCCATGACTACCCAACGGCTCCCCTGGCGCACCTGGTTAGCCTGCTGGTTCCCGAGGTTTCTTCCTTCGGCAGCCTTTGCCTTGATTATGAGACCGGCGGACTAAATACCTCCACTGTTGAAGCCTCTGCCAGGCTGGGAGCACGGGTAGTATGGATGCCCACCTTCTCGGCAGCAAATTCCAGAAGCAAGGTAGCTAGCTTACTCGGCATCAAGCTCCCCGGGGAGGGAATAACTATACTACGAGGCGGTAAGCTCGCCCCAGAAGTAACCGATATACTGCACATCATCAAGGATTACGATATGACCTTGGCCAGTGGTCATCTATCACCAGGGGAAATCTTTGCTTTGGTCGAGGCGGCTAAACGAATAGGGCTTCGGAAGATAATTATCACTCATGCTTTGGAGCGAGGGGTCGTAGAGGAGTCCTTGGGGCTGGAAGCACAACAGCAGCTAGCCAGCGAGGGGGCGTTTATTGAGCATTGCTTCCTGACACTCATGCCAACCGCAGATAAGTTAGACCCCAGTCAAATGGTAGCGGCTATAAGAGCAGTGGGGGCAGAGCATTGTATTATGAGCACAGATTTCGGACAAATCTACCACCCTCCAGCCCCTGAAGGCATGAGAATGTTCATTGCCACCATGCTGAAATACGGCCTCACCCGAGCTGAGATAGAGCTAATGGTGAAGGTGAATCCCGCTCGACTATTAGGTCTGGACTAAGAATTTGGCGCTGGATTACTAACTTGGCACCGTACCCGGCATAAAACAAACTAAAGCTCTAGCACCACATCCTGGTCTGCTGACCGGCTTTAACCGGGGAAATGAAGGGGGTAAATAATGGACTTTCAATATTCGCCAGAACAACTCCAGCTCATAAATGAGGTGGCTAGTTTCGCTAAGAAGGAAAGCGCTGCTCTAGCCAGGGATTATGAAGATAAGAGTATTTTCCCCAGAGGTCTCCATAAGAAGATAGGCCAGAGGGGATGGACGGGTCCCATAGTACCCAAAGCATACGGCGGGATGGGGAAGGGTGCTCTGGAGTACTGCATTATTATGGAGGAACTGAGTAAAGAACTCATCACTGGACCACAGACTAGCGTGCAGTTAGAAAAGATGCTCCTCAGCTTTGGAACAGAAAGACAGAAAAGGCTATACTTACCCAAGCTAGCTAGTGGTGAGTATGTTGCCGCCTTCGCCATCTCTGAACCGCAAGTCGGTTCTAGTTTCAAAAACCTCCAAACAACTGCCAAAAAGGATAACGGCTTCTACATAATAAATGGCAAGAAGAGTCACATAAACTTGGCTGGTGATGCCGATATCTTAATGGTGTTTACGCGAACTGATATCGGACTGACTTGCATCCTAGTAGATAGAGACACACCCGGCGTCCGCTTTGAAAAGCGCGACCCGTTGGGAATGAGAACCCTTCCCGTATACGATATTTTTCTGGAAGAATGTCGCGTTCCTGGCGACCATTTGCTTGGCGAAGAGGGCAAAGGATTGGCGGCTTTTTTGACGACCTTTAATTTGAGCAGAATCGGTAACGCCTCTACCCTTATTGGTTTTGCCCGTGGCTGCTTGGAACATGCGGTGAGTTATGCCAGGGATAGAAGGGTCGGCGATAGCCGTGTGGTTGACTTTCAAGGCATTCAATGGCTACTGGCTGAGATGGTCGCTGAGCTGGAAGCAGCCCGGTTGATAAGAGATAGAGCTGCCTTGGCAGAGGATGTCGGTATTGAGCATACACTGGATACATCAATCTCAAAACTCCTGGCTGCAGAAGTTGCCGAAAAGATTGTAAGTAGAGCTTTCTCCTTAACCGGTAGTTATGCCTGCTATCGGGAGTCTCCATTCGACCGTTATTGGCGGGAAATCAAGACATTGCAGGTAGCCGGTGGTAGTTCTGAAATCATGAAGAACACTATTGCCAGAGAGATATTGCGCTCATATAAGTTCTAGCCTTATTGGTTTAAGGACACTTTCGCCTGCACCCCTATGATTGGACACATCGGCTGGTGTTTTATGTTCCCATAAATACGCCTCCTCACCTTCACTCTAACCCAACAAGCCGTCAGCCTTGTTGCCTTTCTCTATCGAGCCAATTCCACTTTAACTTGGAGTGAATTACCTTTGTCTTGGCCCAGCACCAAAAGGAGACGGACATCACCCGAGCATATGTAGCTCCCCTTTGCAGAAAAAGACGATGTTGGTACTACAAAGGAGTTGACAATCCGCTACATTGTTCAATCCTTGGAGGGCTAGCCCTTCACCTTTTTTTCTGAGCTTGGGAGGTCTGGTACAGCAGCTTATACGAAAGCTTACCTTAGCCACGGGTTACTTTCTGATTAGATTCACTGCTGCTTTTACTCCCTTTTTCCTTATCGTTTCATAGAATAATTCACATTTCGGATTGGTTTTACTGAGAAGTCCATTGTAGATTGAGATTTCTTCACCATAAATTAATGCGTTTCTGAAGCCCTGAGCATCAAAGGCACCGTTTAAGCCGACCTTTGCTACTTCCACAGTCTCTGATGGTAGACTTGCAATCCTATTGCAAACTTTGCCAACTTCCGCTTCCAACTGTTCCCTAGGAAAAGCTTTATTGATAAACCCAATTTCAGCCGCTTCCTTACCCGAGACTGTAGTGCCTAGCATGATCATTTCCTTGGCTTTTCTAGGAAGAATAAGGCATGGTAAAATATTGTAATCTGGGGTAAAGAAGAAATCGATTTCTGGCTCTCCCAGAACAGCATCCTCGGCAGCATAGACGAGATCTGCTGCCATCGCTAAATCAAATCCGTCTCCAACGCAATAACCTTCCACCATAGAAATAGTAGGTTTACGGCAATACCAGAGTTTCCAGACTACCGGGCCACAAATGCTCTTAACAAAATTACGATAAGGATCCGGTAAACCTTGCGAAAGGTCATAACCAGCTGAAAAATTCCCATCATTGCCCTTAAGGACGATTGTCCTGATATTTTCATCCTTTTCATATTCTTCTAGGATAGTAAGAATACATCTGTACATATCGTTATTAAGGGCATTTTTCCTCCTGGTATTGTTAAGTACTATCCAGCCAATACTACCTTCCACATAATTCTGTATCATTTCTGTCTCCATTTCATACCTCCTAATTTAAATACCTCTTAAGACATTTGTCCTGTCCTCTTCTTGGCTCTTTTCTCCATGTCCATTCTTCGTAGCTCTCTCTTCATAATCTTTCCCGTGCCTGTCAAGGGTATCTCCTTGATGAACTCTATCTCCCTAGGATATGCGTGAGCCTCTAGCTTAGTTTTCACATGCTGTTTGATACTATCCTCAAGAGCTTTATCCCCCTTTATACCTTCTTTGAGCACAATGAAAGCCTTTACAATTTCTCCCCTTAGCTCATCAGGAACACCAATGACAGCTGCCAATGCCACTGCCTCGTGCTTTATTAAACAATCTTCAACCTCGCCAGGTCCTACCCTATAGCCTCCGGTTTTAATAAGATCATCCTTTCTACCAGTAAACCAAAAATATCCCTTCTCATCTTTCATTCCATAATCACCCGTGCGCAACCAGTGACCTATGTATTTCTCCTTTGTAGCCTCTGGGTTCCTCCAATAGCCTAAAAACATAATGGGGTCAGGACATTTGATAGCTATTTCGCCAAATTCACCCGGCTTTACCACCTCGCCGTTCTCATTAATTATCTCAACAATATGCCCCGGGATAGCTTTACCCATTGAGCCAAGAATAACCTTCATTACTTTAGGGCAATTGCCAACCGTATAATCGCATTCTGTCTGCCCATAATTCTCGGTCATCTCAATCCCCAAAGCCTTCTTCCCCATTTCAAAAAGCTCTTTTCCCATTGTCTCACCGCCGCATGTTATCGACCGTAATTCAAGATCGTAGTGCTCCTTCGGATTTTCCACCGCCCCCAGCATTAACCGCATAGCAGTGCAAACAGTAAACATAACGGAGACACCATATTTCTCCATAACTAGGTATGCTTGCTCTGGATCAAATTTTCTCGGTCTAAATGCCACAATCGGAACCCCGTGATGCAAGCTAGGGAACAGTGCATTGTAGGAACCACCAACATAAGCCCAATCAAGAGGTGTCCAGAACAAGTCCCCCTCTTGGGGAAAGAGGTCCTGACAGAATTCAACAGAGGGTATTTCTGCTAGTAAAAATCGGTGAGCCATAAGAGCCCCTTTGGGCGGACCTGTAGTTCCTGAGGTAAAAATAATCAATGCTGGTTCATCTGACTTTGTTAAAGCAGGGGTGAAATAGCGGCTCCCTTTTTCCACTGCCTTCCAAAAATCTAAGACATTCTCCTCTATCTCTGGATTAACAACCATGATCATTTTTAAATTAGGAAGGCGGTCCTTAATTTCTAAAATCTTCGGTAAATTGGCACTGTCAGTAATAATCCCCTTGGCCTCGCTATTTTCAAGGCGATATTCTAGAGCTAAAGAACCAAAGAGCACAAGAAGCGGTAATGCGATTGCCCCCAATTTGTAAATGGCAATATGAGAAATTAATGTCTCAGGACATTGAGGCAGCAATATTCCCACTATATCCCCTCTTTGTATATCATTTGCTTTCAAAGCATTAGCCAATTGATTTGATAGATTTTTTAATTCCCAGAAAGTGTACTTCTGTTCTTTTCCGTCGGCACCTAGATATATAAGTGCTAAACGATGCTTTTCATTTGCCCATTTATCGCATACATCTACACCTATATTAAAGTGCTCTGGAATCTCCCACCTAAAGTTATCGTATATTTCCTCATATGTCCTACCACTTAACATAGAAATCCCTCCACAATTTACTCCTAGCGGCCAAGTATTAAACAATCTGCTAAATTATTCAATACTTACAGGGCTAGCTCTGCACCTTGATATGTAGATAGAGGTCGCCACATTTTTTGTCCTCTACTTTGCCCATGCTCTTGAGCCTGATTTTAGTCCCCGACTTAATCCCCTGTGGTATCTTAACCATTAGCTTCTTTGTCTTTTTGCCTCGCCTGTGAGTGATGCCCTTCTCACACCCGGTCTTCGCCTCAGACGGAGAAACCTTAAGCTCAATATGCTGGTCAAGGCTCTGCTTCGGTAAAGATTCATATTGGAGACCAAAGAGCTTACGCAGAGCATACTTACCAATCCTTGCTGTTGCTCTTGAAACCAGCCGAGTCACAGGAAACCAAGTAGCAGAGGTTTTCGTTGGCCCGGATGTGGCACAGCTCCCGGTAATTATCCAGTCTTACCATAGGCCAAGCTGTGGTATGCAGAATTATCTCCACGCCATGTTGCGCCACCATCTTTCTGAAGAGCTCTGGAAAACGCAGGTCATAGCAAATACTCAGGCCCATTGTCACTGCGAAGAAACCTTGGTACCCCAAACGTCATAAATAGCCACTCCAGGACTCCCACTACTGCCAAAGCCGGTATTGACGGCGCAACCCTGATGGCCAGGCATTCCCTAGTGTACTCGTCGATTATGGCCAGAATCCTAAGCTTACCACCTCTTTCAGTCCTGTCCTCAACAAAGTCATAGCTCCAGACATGGTTCGGGTACTGTGCTTTGTTCACTATTTCCCCTACCGGACCCACTCTACGCCTCCTTGCCTTCTCCGCGCGTTTCCTTTAATTTGGACAGAGGACTACTTCTTTGATGGAAAGACAGCTCCCATGAAGTGGAGGATTAACGCAGCGATTGTTCGAGAAGTCATATTGCTACAGTCATAAGCAGGACAAAAACAAGCCACGTCAAAACCGACCACCCTTCCCCTTTTGGCTATCCCAACAAGAGTCTGCTGGACCTCTGGGAAGCTCAACCCACCTGGCTCCTGAAAGGTTGTGCCCGGTGCCACCGATGGGTCCAAAACATCGACATCAAGGCTTACATAGATATTCTTAGCCTCGGGAATGCTCTCTACCACCTTACTAACTCCCATCTGTCTGAATCTATTAGCTGTAATAATCTTCTCGCCATACTTCAAAGCTGCGTCATAGGCTTTCTTAGAACTAGGTGGTAAAGGAGCTCTGAGGCCAATCAGCGTTATGTTATGAACGAAAGGAAGCTCAGAGCAGCGCCTAAATGCACTGGCGTTGAAGACTTTTACCCCCTCCTCCGTCTCATCTTCAAAGTCTAGGTGGGCGTCAAGATACACAATATCAAGAGGTTCATACCTCTCAAAAGCTCTTACCACCAGAAAGGGAATCGTATGGTCCCCCCCGATGACCACGGGAAGGCTACCACGAGCCAATATCTGCCTGACCGTTTTAGCTACCCTCTCAAAATTCCCCTCGTTTTCAGTAGGTAGAATATTTACATCACCGCAATCAGCCATAGTAACACCCTTTAATTCCTCTACACCAGTATCAACATTGAACCACCCACAAGCAGCCTCAGCCTGGCCATCGTCGGTATAGGAATATTCGCTCTGGGCTTGGCGAATTGCTGCCGGACCCCACCTAGTGCCACCCCGGCACCATCTTCTCGAACCATAGTCAAAGGGAAGCCCTAGCAAGGCGACATCCGCTGATAGTTCACCAAGATTGCTACAGGTAGGCATACCGAATAGTGTCTTAACCCCTGATAGAACATCCCTCGCTTTTTTTCTCACTGTCTTTCTCCTTATTCCTAAATTTTCGGATTTTGGGGGTTTTCAGTCCACATGCTGGTGCCAATGCTCTTTAATTGAGGTCATCGTTTCCCCGGTAATGCTTGCCCAGCAGCAGCTTTTGCTTACTATAAAACTTGCCGGTGAAAATCCCCCTTTGAGTATTTCTTTTATTCCAGAGCGCATTAGCCTTAGTAAAGCACCCTCTGCTATCCCTACCTTCTACCGCTACTATTCCTCACCCAAGCGCAAAAACTGCTTCAGGAAGCCATAAGGCTAACTGCGGGAAGAGTAGAACCAAGACTAACACAGATGCTTGGATTGCTAAAAAGGGCAAAATAGAACGGTAGATATCTGTTATGGTTACTTCAGGTGGAGCCACTCCCCTCATATAGAACAGACAATAGCCGAATGGAGGAGTCAAGTAGCCTAGCTGCATATTAATTATGAAAAGAACTCCAAACCATACCGGGTCAAAGCCAAAAGCCGTAAGAATTGGGGCATACACGGGAATCGTCAATGTTATCATAGTTACTTCTTCTACAATGCAGCCTAAAAGCATGTAGCTTAACTGCATAAATACAACAAGCATAATGGGTGACACTGCTAAGTCTGTCAATACTCCGCGGAGTAAATCTGCTGTACCTATATCAATAAATATAGTAGCAAATATTTTCGCCCCGAAAATGATCCACATAACGATGGTGTTAATTACAAAAGTTCGGTAGCATGCCTCTTTAAATACCTGCCAGCTAAGTTTGCGGCGAATAGCAATGGAAACTAAAATGGCAGCAGCTCCTACAGCAGCAGATTCCATAGGGGAGGCTATACCCAGAAAGATCGAACCTAACATGACGACGATAATAATGATAGGTATAATTACTCCCCGGCTCAGAGCAAGCTTCTGCCTAAAAGATAGCCTGTCTTCAGGGGGCACAACGGGACCAAGGCTTGGTTGAAAATGACATCTCAGGCCTATATAAGTCATGTAGCATGCTGATAGAATAACTCCTGGGATAAGCCCTCCGGCAAACAACCTTCCTATAGATGTGTGTGTCAACATACCAAAGATGATGGCTGTAATGCTGGGAGGGATGAGGATTCCCAATGCTCCACCAGCCATGATAGGAGCCAGTGCTATACTTTTGTCATACTTGTACTTGAGCATTATGGGAAGGGCGACAACTCCCATGGTAACTACGCCAGCAGTAGCTACTCCTGACATGGCGGCAATTACAGTGCAAACTGCCACTGTGGCTATGGCTAGGCCACCAGGTATCGCTGCCATCCAGTGGCGTATAGCTGCATATAGTTCTTCTGCCAGTCCAGACTTTTCCAAGAGGCAGGCTATAAAAATAAATAGAGGCATCGCCACCAGTTCTAGCGATACCATTCCAGAATAGACCTGCATGGCAGCGATACTAAGCACACGCGGACCCCCGTAGATAAAGCCAACTATTATAGCGCTAGACCCCAAAGTGAAGGCCATGGGAAAGCCTATAGCCAAACCAGCAAAGAGGCAGGCAAGGAGTATAATTAGATATATAAGAGGAGTCACTTTAGCTCTTCCCTTTTAATAACTAACCAGAAATTTCGTATAGCTAGAGCCAAAGTTTGAAGTAACATTAACAAGGCGGCTAGAGGTATACATATCTTAACCGGATATAGTAGAGAGCGGAACATGGTAACCGTAGTTTCTCTGGCTAGTGTAGAGCTCAGTGCCATCTTAAATCCTTGCATAAATATGAGGATGAGCAGCATAAAGAGAAGGGGAAAGGCTATTAAATCACAAATTGCCTTTCCCCTTTCTGAGAACCGCGCATAGATAACATCTGACCTAATATGCTGGTTAAGGAAAAGCGCGTAACCACCACCGAGAACTGAATAGGCGGCAAAGATAGAACAGGTTATTTCGTGTGCCCACTTCGTAGGTGCGTTAAATCCGTACCTTAAAACAACTTCGTAGGTAAGTATCAAAGTCATAAATACAATGAGTACACTAAGAACCTTCCCAGTGTGCGCATTAATCATGCCAATAATGTGCAACAAACGTAAAAGATGATTACGCATCCGTTAGGCCTGTAACTTAAACTACTATTTTAGCCCTGCTAGCTCGGCTATAGCTGGCTCGTATTCGACTAGGAAATCTTTAAATATCTGGAGTGCTTCCTGACTGGCCGCGTCACTGCACAAGTCCTCCGAAGCATCAAGCAATGCCTTCTGATATGCGATAATATCCTCATCAGACCAGTCTATTATTTCAATTCCGCGAGCTTCTGCTATCTCCCAAGCCTCCACATTAACCTTAGCCGCATCGTAAAGTTCATACATGTTCGCCGCTTCAACCGCTGTGCTTACTATAGCCTTAAGGTCAGCAGAAAGCTTGCCCCATTCCGCTTCATTTACGGCGAACCAGTAAGCCATCGTGTCTTGGGTATAAGGCTCTCGAATCCAATAGTCAGTGACATCATCCCAGCCCATTTCTAGGTAATCTGAAGCACAGGCGTAGGAAATGGCATCAACGACACCAGTGGCTAATGACGTGTAGCATTCCGTTCCTGGGAACCACGTTGTTGCCGCCCCAAACGACTCCCAGGCTGCGGCATCTGCGGTAGCGCCAGTCCTGTACTTTGTCCCTGGAATATCTTCTATACCATAGATAGGAACTGTTGAAGCAGTACAACAATATTCTCGCGAAGCAGTTACTGGTGTGACAAGGTGTATATCAGGATAGTTTACATCAGTTTGCTCCCTTATCAACTCAAGCACCCGACCATTATCCTCATATTGAAGATACTGTATAACCTCCCAGGGTTCATACAGGACATGTAGTGCATTGGATGCTATTGCATAAATAGGAACTTTACCGCTCCAGTAATCAAAATAGAGAAACATCGCCGGGGTTGCGCCCGTAGAGACGAATTCTATCTGTTCTGGCACAGAACATAGCGCCCCCGGTAGCGTGGGCTCAGCAACTATGCGCCCGTCCGACGCCTCGGTTATGTAATCGCATATATTACACAAGTCACGCCAGTGGACTCCTGCACTTTCCCAACATGATGGCTTCCATTTGAACACCTCAGCCGGTTTTTTCAGGGCTGCAATCTCATCCTCCAGGTCGGCAATATCATCCTCAAACCCAGCAGACTTCGCCTTTTCCGCAGCTAACTTTGATTCCAGCGTGGCAATCTCCCCGGCAGCCTCCTCTGGTGTCGCTGGACCACAGCTTGCCACCAGCGGCACTGCCAGCATCAGAGCTAAACAAACACTACCCAACATTAGCAATAGCCTTTTCCTTTTCAATTTGATAACCTCCTTATTCTTGAATTCCTGGTAGCTCTGTTTTTCAATCCCTTATCTTTGTCAGTATCACCCCCTTTCCGGGTCTCCCCGCTTACTTTCAATAATGCCAAAGGGCTCAGAAGTACACCGATGCTTTGGGTCTCTGAGCCCTTCTATTTGACTTATCTTTATGATTGCTTTATAATTAGGGCGACTACGTAATACCATTACCTTATTCATACCCCAGAAAGACCTGTTGCCTGCAGGTCTTTTCTATTTTAGCTTTGCTTCTTGTCTTTCCTCCGTTGGTATCCCGCCCTCAGTTTTCCAAGTATATCCACACCTTCGACAGACAAACTCTTTTAAGATTTCCGGTAATATACCTGCTTTGAACCACACCTTGGGCATTTCGGTATTTCCATTTAGTTTTATTAACTCACAAAAATATTAGCTTGTCAACTTCCTTTTTACCAATTTTGGACGAATCTCTCAGAATCGTTTATCCCCCCTTCTCCTACCGTTGATAAAGGGACTTCGCTCTTTTCAAACCAGACATATCCCCAAACTATCCAAAGCCCCGGGAAGGGGGCTAAAAATCAATTCTAGGGCTTGCCCACAACCTACTCCACACCTAGCGGTAATAGAGAACCTTGGCGAGGCTACTGCGCCTATTCGCTCTCGGCACACAGCACAGAAATACCTATCACCCTTCATTTAGGAACTTCTTTAGCTGGTCTATGCTTAATCCAGAGATTCCCAAACGCTCCAGATTTCTTCCTTCTCTGAAATAATCAACCCCGCTTACCTTTGAAAGTAGAGTAATTATCGCTTTGCATACCGGGGTTGGGACATTTGCCAAATCACCCAATGATGTTAAACCCACCAAACCCATAGGGCAATCTTCAGTTACGAACCGGTGACGCATGTCAGACGGTCCTTCAAGCCGCTGCACTTCTGGATTAGCAATCAGTTCCTTGAGTTTCTCAAATGAGTAAAGTTCCCTTAGCCCTAAAGCCTTTAGAATGGCGTTTCTTTCCTGAAACGTAGCCTCCACCACTCTCAAAATTGAAGGGGTGAATGCGCTATAGACAAGATTGCTTCCAGATAACTCAATCCATGCCGTCATCAACAGGACTGGACCAGGATGGAGAAGAATGTTGATATTGGACAGACCAACTTCTACCACATTCCCCCCAGGCACAAAGACATCAGGATAGAACTCTGTTATTTCATCCATAACCTGTTCTGTATGCCCGGCCGGTAGGGCGGCAAGACCTAAATCGTGCATGCGACTGCGTATTGTTACTTCAGCCTTGTCAGGGGCTTCACGCCGTGCCCCGTAAGGCGCTGAGACGGTTTCTGCTATGTTGACATGCAAATCGGGCCTTTTCTCCTTTAGAACCTTTCTGAATTCGAGAGAGCCGAGTTGTGCTGAGAAAAGAATTATAGTTTGCCCGTCTTCTAGGTAGGGAGCACAAAGCTCAGCTATAGTCTTATGCGCCCAACCGACGGTGGCAACCATTATGATTCGCATGCCTCTTACTGCTTCAGCTATATCTGTTGTAACCTTATTGATCTTGGCAAAACCTGCTCTTCCCGGACTCGATAGCGTTATGCCTCCGCATTGCCTAATCGGCTCTATGTTCTCCTTAAACTGTGGCATTTCGTACAGGACTACCTCATGCCCAGCCAGAGTCAAATCAGC
>Ga0307380_10001624_pt1 | contig 32801 bp, 29 predicted proteins | sample UN3MG_FD_202239 | JGI IMG/M metagenome (GOLD analysis project Ga0307380, IMG submission 202239) | Soil microbial communities from Risofladan, Vaasa, Finland - UN-3 | ecosystem: Environmental > Terrestrial > Soil > Coastal area > Acid sulfate soil | place: Finland: Risofladan, Vaasa | collected...
ATAACTAAATTAATTAGTTTACGCTTCTAATGGGTTATATTTTGCATAGTACTTTATTTTGGCAATATCATCTTTTTATATTTATTATACTACATAATTTTTAAAAATCCTTCTTTTTCAAACAAAAAAGCCCTTCAGCTAAAGGCCAAAGGGCTGGAAATGTCAGGCTCCCACTGACACTTTTACAAAACTTAAATAACAATCGAAAATTCACAAATCGTGCCAGAGTGAGGCGGTTGGTTGGACACTATTGTTAGCCGTAATATTCATAGTAAAATTTACTTATACCATTTTTCAATAATCTTCTCAAATTCCACATTTACCCATTTCTTCTTCCATTCTTGTAAATAATTAATATCTTTTGATGAAGGTTCAGGATTGCATTCATTTATTTTTACTAAAGATGGCATTATTAAGGAATCACCGATCAGAATAGCTTCTCCAGAACTTAAAATTGGAAGTGTTTCTGTCAAAGGTCCTAAGCTATCAGGTAACAAACGTTTAACATAATTTTGGTCATCGGGATTAGTAAGTCGCATTGCAATAAAATTATTACACTGAGAAAAAATTGTTTCAGAGATCTCTGAAGGACGTTGAGTTAATAAAATTAAAGTAACTCCATATTTCCTTCCCTCTTTTGCAATTCTTTCAATGGCTATTCGAGAAGAATTATATTTTGCTGATTGAATTTTAGGCACATATTTATGTGCTTCTTCGTATACAAGTAAAATTGGGGTCTTATCAAAGCTCTCATCAATTGATCTCTTAAAATAGTAACCATACTCAAAAATAAGTCTAGAAATTAAAGAGACAGTTATGCTTAAAACTTCAAAAGGAACCCCACTTAAATCAATAACGGTAATATTAGCATGCTTCTTATCTTGATAACTTAAGACTTGTTGTAAGGCTTCTTTGAATGATATTTTTTCTACATGATCGCCAAGTAAAAAATTCAATCTTTCATCACTCAATTTATTCCTTATACGAGATATAAATTTCTCCAATGAACCATCATTATATGTTCCTTTATTAATTGACGAATGTTTAACATTGTCAAAATTATTTTCTTTTTCAAAATAATAATCATATTTTGCTTCATCAGTTTCAAATACTTTATGGTTATCTTTTACTTTGATTTCAGATGGATTTGTATAATCTCTTGTTTCTTTGCTCAAATTAATTATACAGTTTAATACTTGATTCATAGAAAATTTGACAGGTGAATCAAAAAGAATCTTGTCATTATTATTCGTTTTTTGTTTATTTCTGGTAATGATTCTCCGAAGCAGTGAAACTTGATTGTAAGCTTGAAACTCTCCACTTTCTACAAATAATTCTTCTAATTCTTCTCCATTCATCAGCCAATATGGTAAAATAATATTATCAACATTTAAATGATTTGCCTTTGGGAAAGCTGTGTTATACTCGCCATGAAGATCAAAAATTATAATATGAGAATTATTGAGACCATCATAGCCATTAGCCTTTTCATTAATTACTTTTTGAAGAATTGTAGCAAGTGTATATGATTTGCCTGAACCTGTTGCGCCAATTATAGAAATATGTTTATTAAAAAATCGATCACCATCGACAGGAACTAATATTGAACTATCCTGAATCAATCTTGAATACACTAATTGTTTTTTCTTATCAATTTGTGAATAAATTTTTTGTATTTCTTCTTTTTTGGCTGGTTCTACTGAAACAGGAGGTATGGCAATATTATTACCACCCCTGATAAATTTGCCTTCTTTATCAAGAAATCCTATAGGAATAGCTTCAATTACATATCTTCTTTCCTTTTCTTCTTCAGTTTTTTCAATTGAAAAATTTTCAATTATTGCGATGATAGCACAATCTTCAGAATCAGATATTCTTAGATAAGAACCAACAGAAAGTTTTTCCCCTGCAATTTTAAAATTTTCAATATTCTTTACTTCAATTTTAACTTTATTAGGGAAAACACTAGTAACAACAGCATTAATTTCTTTTTCTTCATTTACCATTTTATCCTCACAAATATTACTTAACAATATTTAGAATTTGACTAGTTTCTTCGATTTGTATTTTTATATTGATTTGGTTTGTTTCTATAATAACTGCACGATCTAAATAAAACTGAAAAATTTCTTTAATTTTTATTCTTTCTAACAATTTGTATAAATTTTCAAAATCTATTATTTTTATTTGTAAGTCTTTGTTATTTAATTCACTCTCAATAATCCGATCTAAACGAAATTTATCGCCATTGAATAATGTTCCATCATTGAACATTATTCCTTGATCAATTAATTCCCTTTTCAGCTCAATCAGTTTTTTTTCATTTAGATTTAAAAAGCACAAAAAAGGTTGTGGAGATTTTGAAACCCGAAAATATTTTTTACTTATGCAATTTACAATCTTATTTATTTCAACTAAATTAACATCATTACGACAATCAATTATAAATAATCTCTCGAAATTATCAATGTTAAGTACATTAAAAGTAAAAAATATTTTCTTAATTAACTTTTCATACTTTTCTCTTGCCAAATATTTTGAATAAGATTGATAAAAAATAGTTTTTTCTGCATCTTCTATAAAACAGTCTAAATCACTTTTTGATATTTCTCTTTCATTCATTTTCTTTATTGAAACATCAAGCAGTTTGGATCTAAAAATCGAATGATAAATAATTGCTTTATCTTGGGAAGGCAAAGAGAATGAATTTTTTATTAACTCAATTAATTCTTTAAATTGTTCTTCAAAATCATTGGAAAAAGAAATTATGAAATTAGCAATAAAATCTCTCTTTAAAAAAGAAAGATAGTCATCTTTTTTATTTCCAAGAATATTATCAAGTTCGGACAGACTTAGTTCATAATTACTTGGTTGTTTATCTCTAAAATAGCAGTAAAGACAAAAATATTGACTTTTATCGTTTTTAAATAAATTTAGTAACTGTACAACTGGATTCTTAATTTTTGAAGGTGAATAATTCTGTGTTTCTTTATGCTTAACCTGAATAACATAGTCTTGGATATTAATATCTTCTCTTTTTTCAATTCCAACTTTTTTGCAAGGATTTCTTAATATCTCCAATAAAGCTTTATCAAATTGATAGAGAAATCCTTTTATTGCATAATAACCGCCGTTGTTGTCCATAGTAGTATACCATCTTTCGTATCTATTATTCTTTAATTATACGGCTAACGCCGGACATCACCTGAAACATTTTTAGGGTCAAGCTTCACAAGTTCACGAAAAAGCTATTTCTTTTATTGTTGTATTGTTTTTTTAGTATAGATTTATATTTATAAAGCGTTTTTAAACAATTATCAATAAAAATATTACTCTCTTGCTCTGTCCTTTTACCTGAAAGATTCTTCCTAAAGAATTAGGAAATATTTCTTTTAGTAAGCTCTGTAAGGTTATTCCTAAAAAATAGGAATTGCCCCATCGGTGCTTTTTGGTATAAAGCTCTCCAGAGTTCTGTCCGGTAACGGTCTTTTTGCCTGAAAGTTTAGATACTTTTGGTATCTTGCCTCTTCGGCTCTTTTTCTTTTATGATGAGAAGAAAAAGACTCTCCTGTTACCTTCATACAGGTTACAATATTAAATTTGTACAAAATTATAGAAATATAAATAATAAGTGAAATATATCACGTATTATTATGAAGTATACGACATAACTTTCAAAAATCCTTCTTTTTCTGGAAAATAATTTAAAAAGAAAAAGCCCTTTAGCAAAATGCCAAAGGGCTTAGAATTTGCAAGCTCCCCCTATTGGACGCTTTCAGAACTTTTAAGGGAAATATTACAACTGAAAATGTTAGATTAAATCAGTTAATTCTTCAATATTAGAGCAATATTTAAAGATTAGATTTATAAAATATTCATAAATAAAAGTCCTTCAATCTTTTAGTTAAAGGGCTTTCGCGTCTACTATGGTGGAGGCTAGTAGACGAGTTTCGCAACTTTTGCATGTGTGATGAGACTGAAAAAATATATCATAAGTTAGAAGAAGCAATTGGTGTCTGTTAGGAATTAAAAAGGCAGAATTTAAATAAAGAAGATCTGACTACATTATTATCTGGCTCTTGGTCGTTCGGGGACTACTCCACTACAATCCTTGAGGTAGGATTCTGTTAAAAGAAAGATCGTTACTCCAAGAATAGCCTTTTTTCAATTAAAAGTTCAAAATATTAATATAGTATCTAACACAAAATCAGATATATAAGCAAATAAGAGGATTCAGGAGAAAAATAAATATTTCAAATAAAAAGAAGTTAGTTTCAGGAGTCACGGAAATACTATGTTATCTGAAATACGGTCATTTATAACAAGCAATATTGTATTATATATTTTCCTTAAGTTTGCTACATTTTTTATGTACTCTATCGTTTATAATTTGTTTACCACATTCGAATTCAATAACTTCATACTCCATACCTTCATCTTCATACGACCCACCATGATATTCCTTGGATATCAAAGGAGCACCACAATCAGAACAAAAATATTCTGCTGATATTTCTTTAATTTCTTCTATTTTATCTTGAAGTTTCTCTAATTTTTCCCTCTCGATTTGTAATTCTTTTTCTTTTTCTTGAATTATTTCTTTATTATGCACTTCGTCCTTAGATAGCTTTTTTAATTCATTTTCAAATATAATAATTCTTTTTGATAATATTTCTTCCAATATTCCAGGTGATTTTTCTTTTAGATCTTTCAATTGGGTTTCTAAATAATTGTTTTTTTCTTTCAAAAGTTCTATTGTAGCTTCTTTTTGACCAACTAATAATCTATAAAGAAAAAATACTGTAATTATATAGGCTACGATTGAACCCAATTGAGTATAAAATAATATTTCATTATTCATAAATATATCCTTCTTTGCAAATCTAACTAGTATGTTAGATATCTTGTTTATATCCGAAAAGTTTCCAATATTCTTACTTTTTTAGTTTAAACTTTCCATATGGAGTTTGTCAACATTAATTAAAAAACCGCTACTAAAATTTTACACTATCGGAAAAAACGTCAGTATGACATTATATTATAATTCAAAATACTGATAAAACAAAAAATTAGGTTAAGGAAGGATAGTTAATGGCGTGCTTTTATACAGAAAACAACAAAAAGGATCATTGCCTGTTTTACTAATAAGTGCCCTCCCTTCTCCTCGCATTTTGTTGTTACCTTAAAAAATCCTTTACTTAATAACAGCTTATACCCAAAAAGGCTTGTAAATGTGGATAAATATGGAGAAAACGGGCGTAATAAGGGGAATAATGAAGGATAAATGGCTAAAAGCGGGTATCATAAGGAACCACAAAAAATAATCATCAAATTAAGCGTTTTTTAAGCCCTTGTTTTAAGTTGGCTGGTATGAATCATCATATTTTTTAAATACGCCCCGTATACGCAAAAATAGAAGCTTTTTTAAAAACACCGAAAGCCTTATATATCAACGGTTTTAACGATTTTTTGCAAAATCAACCCGCAATTCGTTGATTGTCTGTTTAATTTCCTTGATTTCAGTAGTAACATTATGGGAAAATTCCTTTTGATTCTTTACGATTTCGGTAATAAGAAACTCTAATTTCCACACTAAGTATACAGAAAGCACCAGGGGAAAGCCGTTATTTGCTATTAATTTTAGTACATATTCAATATCCAATTCACTTATTTCCTTCCCAAGTATGCTTTGGTCCAGGCCTAATATCGAGATGTAAGAAATTTTTCTTTTCATAAAATCCAATACCATTAAAGTCTATTTCATGAGCGTAAAGAAGAAGATCATAAAGTAAAAAATCTTTTACGTGAATATCTACCGCCATACCCAGGAGATGATAAGAACCGGAAACTCCCCCGACCCTATGATTTTCTTCTTTACAGCGGTAACCGGAATTGACATGTATTGGCCTATTTATGACCCTTCTTAAATGATTCAGTCTGGCCAAAAGGTCCGGAGACAACATAACCCGCCTGCAGCAGGGGCAATCAAACTCATACAAAGAAAAATATTCAGTTAATTCTATATCATTAATTATACCCATAATCTATTTATATCTTAAGGTCCTGCCATTCCTTACTACATCCGGCATAGCCTTATATATAATTTCGTTCACCTCCGGAACAGTAGCCTTCATAAGATCCTTTACATAGGAAATTTCACCCTCTTTTAATTCCACTTTTTGCTTCCTTAATATTTCAATCAACTTTACCCAGGCTATTTTCCATTTTTCCTCACCATTTCCTATCCCCAGCTCTTCTTCAGCCCAAAGCATAGCTGCCAGAATAGCTTCTTTTATTTTGCTTGCCCTGTCCTGGCCAAACTTATTGATCATAAATTTAGAGAGCAGACCAACCAGAAAAACAAGAGTGAAATCTAATAGATATTTAGTGATAAATACTTCTAACATTTATTACTCCTTTCTGCCTGTGCGTGTTAGCACGCAGACAGGCCTCTCTCCCCAGGAAGGTCCGCGGAGCCCTCCAAGGAAGATTTTTATATTAATTTATTTATATTACACATCCATAACATCAGTTGACTTGTAATCAAGGATTCTAGCATTAACTTTAGCCACTAAGTCATTACCATTATTATGGAAGATATTCTTAGCTATTATAGTATCCATAACTCCTTCAATAGCCACATCCTGTGCCGCAAAATCAGCGTAATCTCCATCATCTAAATTTTTAGGATTGTCCAAAGTGAGGTTGAGAGTGTTTGCAGCACTATCCCTGAATTGCAGATAGAGTCTTTTATAACTGGTTACTTCTCCTAATTCGGTTGGCATTATTTTTTCACCTCCTTCTTAAGGATTTACCCTAAGGCAAATCCGTTATCTTTTTTTAGTTTTAGTGGTTAGCCGTTTATTTGCTTTCAGATCCCCCCTCTCCTGCTAACGACTATTCACTATTCATTAACGTCTGATTTGCTATTCGGTAAGTTGCGATTCTTTTCCAAGTCTGATTTCATCTACAGTATACTTCTGCAAGCCTATTAAAGCGGTAGCTGCATCATAGACATCCTGATCCAAAGCAGCTGATTTGATTCTAGTAAAAGACTTGCTGTTGATGATAGGTGCTCCGGTATCCGGATTGGTGCCTACTACCAGTCTAAACTGTAGGGCCGAATCACGGGGGACGGTTATTACTGTTGCCATTTATTTTTCACCTCCTTTTTTAGAATTAGAAATCAAGTAAAACTAAGCTGTTATATGTATATATTATCATATTTGTTTATATAAGTCAATATTAGAGCGTTATCAGCTTTTCTTATTCATAAAGGTTCTTTTTCCTTTGAATTCCTTTGAATTGCTCATTATATTATAAAAACAAAAGGGATCCTTCTTGATACAAGAAGAACCCCCCTGGCTTATCTATATATAAAATTGTTATTTGTAAAATTAGTAAAAATAGTTATAATAAGCATAAGAATCTATAAAGAATACTACAAGAGAAACTAGTGGTTAATTTTCGAAATTTCACCTAGAGTCGTGTATAAACGAAGTACTTCGATTATTTTAAGTTATGCGACACTTAGCTTATAATAAGGAGTATTATGACATCAAAACTTCGAAGAGTTCTAATTGGTTTTTCAAGTCCTCTTGGTTACTACTATGATTTAGAAACTGAAAAGGGGCATCCAGGACCTATTTTGGAAGCCCCGCTTGGATATTTCTTGTTCTACGATGAGATCTGGTTCATTAATCGTAAGCTGTGTCCTTACAATATGGTGAATCTTCCCTATGTTCACTTTGTGGATGAAGAGCTTCTTAAGGAAGGATTACCCAAAGATTTTATTAAAGGAACTATAACTCCACCAAAATTGTCAGATTTTCCATTCTCAAAATGGACAAAACAAGTGCGGGAAACTTTTATAACTGGTGCTCGATATGATAATCATTCAAGGACTCAAAAGTTTGGAGAGTTGAGTGTGCTACCTACACCTGGTAATTATGCCAACTTTATAATTGATAATTATATTGCAACACGCTTTGATCTTGAACTTGCTGAAAACACTATTAATGCAGAGTGGCTTACTGAGTTTAGAGAGAATATCTTGCTTGTACAAACTACACAAAAAATTCTAACAGAGAGAATTCCTTCGTTGCAAACTATTGAAGGGCCTTACCACCCTATTATTGAAGATTTTAGAAAAGATTCTCTACTAGAAAGCTATCGAAACAAGGTGACAGAAGCTTGTCAATCACATAGCTATGATCAGCTCCCTATTCTTTGTAAAAAGTTAGGCGATGAGTACGACAGAATGGCTGCGGAACTGGCTGCTACCAGGTTTGGCGTAAGTCGACTCGTTGATGGTGGGGTTTCTCTTAGCGTTGGCCAAGTTCCAGTAGCCGGGAATGTGTCGAGCGCTATTCAAGGGGTACGAGAAATAAGCGGCTATTTCAGAGATAAGAAAAAAAGGGGATGGGTCGGTTTTATTGCTAGAACAATATCCAAAGCTTATAAACAAATCAAGGAGTAAGCGTCGCATAATACGGGCTTTGCGGCTCACTTTGTTCGCCCAAATGCTTTGCACTTCGCAAAGCCCGGGAACGTTAGGCGAAATAGTGAAACTTTGGAGGAAAATTATATGCCAGAATGGTTTATAGGATTCATAAGCGGGGTTTCTGCCACAATCATTGGTTTTGGTTTGACAATATTTTGGGACTTCATTAAGTTTAAAGGGGAACTAAAAAAGAAAGAAAAAGCACTATGGTTTACTACTGGTGTTGAATTGATGGCGAATATCTTCAAATTGGGAATTAATCTAGAGCTACTTAAGAAAGAAATTGAAATTCTTGGTCGATACAAAGGTGCGTTAAGCCCTCTAAAGTCTCTTCAAAAAGGTTTGTTATACGATTTCCTAAAGACTTTCTCTCATAAACTAGGCTTTGAAGCTGTAACTAAAATTCAAATAGCTGATTTACTCATCGAACAGATTAATGACATAATTCGCAGTAGAGAGAATTATAGGATTTTTAACGAACCGCACTTTGAATGGAGTCATAAAAACTTCGAGCGGAAGTTGGAAAGTCTTCATGACTTTCAAAAGGCGTTAGAAGAGACTCTTGCCCAACAAATGCAGGACAGTTTTTATACAAATATGAGGGCATTTGACCAAAAGTTATTAGAAGATAGCGAGAAATTGCATAAAATTTTAGAGGGGTTACGACCTTTATTAGGTGTGTGTGAGTCATCATTATCAACAGTATTATCAGATGAGATAAAGGATGAATATAATAAAATTCTTAAGGAATTACAGCCTTTATTTTAACTATGATTTCACTACTTCGCCTAACACGGTGTTTGTGGCTCACTTCGTTCGTCCAAATCTACCTTCGGCGGACTTCACAAACACCGGGAACGTTAAGTGAAATAGTAGACTTCGGGTCCACAAGAATAAAAAGAGGGAGGTAAAGGAAATGGCTGAAAAGAGAGAAGAAATGCTCGCGAAGATTTTGAACTTGTGTGAATCCGACCCGGATGCAGGCTTAGAACTGATTGAACTAACTACAAAAGGGAAGCCAGAACAAGAATCTAACCCAGTTTGGGAATGGGCCAAAGCTATGGCATATAGTAGCAAAGGACTATTCAAAGCATTGCGAGAACTACAATTGACGGACGAACAGTTAGAAGAGGTATCCACATGGGAGGCATGGGAATTTAGAGAAAAACTGAGAATAACTGATAAGCAATTAGACTATTTAGAAACTGCTTTACAGGAAATCAAAGAGATTGAAGCAATCGACCCCGGCTTTGTTGGGAAGGTAGGAACAGATGAGGAACCATTAGGCGAAGCAAAGATCGATTCAATAGCAACTGCTCTAGAAAGATGTAGACCTGGAAGAGTTCAACAGATACTTGGAAAGACAAAGCTTTTTTATTTCGGGGCTGACAGGATTAAGGTTGTTCAACGTATGGGTCCAGGCGACCTTAATCCTTTCATGAGAGTCTTTTTTAGCTCCGACTTTATTGCCAAGTCTGCCTTAGTGAACTTAAAGAGCACCGATGATAAGGGGCGTCAATTCATTTTGACCCAATTATTTGGGAAAACATTCGATGAGTTTGGAGAGGATGAAACCTTTGGAGATGCTCGACCAAGTACATATATAAAGCTATTTGATGATGGAACGTTTTTTGTCTCTCAGAAAAAAGGGGAAGAAAAGCCTGAGGAAAAACAAGAACCAAAGAAAAAAGAGGAACCAAAGAAAAAAGGGTTCTTCAAAAAACTATTCGGCTAATGAGGTAAAAACCCATGCCAAGAAGAATATGTGACTCTTGCGGCAAAGAGAAAGATGTTCGTGGAGGGAAAGTATGTGCTAATGGGCATTTCATATGTGCCGATTGTGTTTATGGCGGATTTTTTGGTCCGACACGCACCTCATGCCCACTATGTGGGAAGCCTTTAAAGTAGGAATTTGAAAAAATATAGCGTTTTTCCTGTCCACGACTTCACCTAACACAGCATAAAAGGTTCGTGCTTTGTGGCTCTCACCCAAATTTTTGTTTCGCAAAAACTTCTTTTATGCTCGAAACGTTATATGAAATGGTAGTTTTCATCATTTTGATATAATTCCCCACCTAGAATATAATAATCATTAGGAAAATTATTGAAATAGACCCGGCTTAAATGAGTTTTTTCCTAATCAACAAAGAGGCTACCCTCTCACTCCATTAACTCACCCTTATTAATAAAAATTACAGTTAAAAAGAAAGTACAAACAAATGCCTTAAAATCGATTGTAGATGGCCTCTTTTTCTCTCTCCCCCGGTATTTTATTAAAATGATCTGCTAACCTGCTTTTATTGACTTCCTGGTAAATAACTTCTAGACATCTCATCACAATGTCCGCCCGCCAAGAGCATTCTGTGCCAGGCATGTAATATTGTAAGCATTCCCCTTCATTTTAGCCTCCTGGTTAACCTTAAAACTGTACCTATCGTGTTTGTAATTAACCCTTGATATTTTTTCTTAAACCCGTGATATATTTGATATCAAGGAAAAGGTTTGATAGTGCATTCCTTTTCTTTATATCTTTTCGGGGAATGTTATTTCTATAGCATTCCCTTTTTTTAACCGATTTGTCCGGTTATAAATTTATGATCGTAACCCTTTCTGTTGTTTTTTCGTATAATCTGTATAACCGTTTTTATGTACCTTTTACCCTTTTATGGCTATATTAAATAAACAAATAAACCCGACTGTTAAAACAAAAATAGCAATCCTCCCCGATACAAGAAGGACCTTTTGCCTTTCTATATATAAAATTATTTTTGTAAAATTAATAAAATTAGTTATAATAAGCATAAGAATCTATAAAGAATACTACTAGGGAAATTAGTGGTTAATTTTCATAACTTCACCTAGAGCTACGCATAAACGAAGTAGTCCGATTATTTTAAGTTATCTGCCATTTACACAAAGCAATATGATAAAAGGTAGGAGAACTAAAATGAAACTCAAGCGATTAAGGCTTCGTAATTTCCGCTGTTTTAAGGAAGAGATATCTATTGCCTTCGAGGATATCACGGCTCTTGTTGGAAAAAACGATGCCGGGAAGTCTACGCTTATGGACGCACTAGACATTTTCCTAAACGATGTTGATCCAGACAAAGACGATGCATCAAAAAATGGCACTCCAAGGGATTTGAGCATAATCTGTGAATTTACTGAACTTCCTGATGAAGTCATCTTGGACGACGCAAATCCCACGAAACTCAGTACCGAGTTGCTCCTAAACGCTGAGGGAAGACTTGAAATACATAAGTTTTACAGTGGCGAACTGCTGAAGCCAAAATGTAAAAGTATCCAGGCCCACGCCATTCACCCGACTATAGATGGAGCCAAGAATCTCCTCCAACTCAAGAATTCTGACCTTAAGAGGCAAGCCCAAGAATTGGATATAGATCTCGAGGATGTTGATCAAAGAGTTAATGCCCAGATACGCGCACGAATACGAGATCATTTCGATAATCTCAATCCTACTCCATCTATGATCCCACTAAACGAAGATAACGCTAAAAAGATATGGACTGCGCTTCGCAAATACCTTCCTGCGTTCGCACTTTTTAAGTCGGATCGTGCGAGTACAGATCAGGATCCTGAAGCCCAGGACCCACTGAAAGCCGCAGTCAAAGAAGCTATTAAGGCTAAAGAAGAGGAGCTGGTGGCAATCACCGAGTACGTTCGGAGCGAAGTCCAGAAGATTGCTAATTTGACTTTGGAAAAACTCCGTGAGATGGACCCAACTCTCGCAATGCAACTCAACCCTACCTTTACCCCCCCGAAGTGGGATAGCCTCTTCAAGGCTAGCATCACTTCAGATGATGACATCCCAATCAACAAGCGTGGCAGTGGAGTTAAGAGATTGATTCTGCTCAATTTCTTCCGTGCCAAAGCTGAACAACTCGCCAAGGAAACAGGTCATGCAACTGTCATATATGCAATTGAAGAGCCAGAGACTTGCCAGCACCCAAACAACCAACGTATGCTACTCAGAGCCTTGTCTGACTTGTCTTCCGATGCGCAGGTTATCGTAAGCACCCATACTCCCATGTTGGCACGTTCGCTGCCGGATAGTTCTTTGCGATATATTCATATTCTCAGCGACAAGGGAAGAGAAATCATGACTGGTGGGCCTGAAACCAACAAGGTATTTGTACGGTCGCTTGGCGTTTTGCCAGATAATAACATCAAATTGTTTATTGGGGTGGAGGGTCCCAACGATATTACATTTCTGCAAACCATGTCAAAAGCATTGTGTAATGATGGCAGTGATATTCATGATCTGGAAAAAATGGAACTCAATGGAGAACTAATTTTCTTTCCTTTCGGCGGGTCAAACCTTATCATCTGGTCTTCTCGCCTTGAAAATCTGAATCGACCAGAGTTTCATCTCTGCGATAGGGATGTGGCTCCCCCAGCACCTGCTAAGCATCAAAGGCACATGGAAGAGGTAAATGCCCGGGAAAATTGCAAAGCGCGTAGCACGTTGAAGAAGGAAATCGAAAACTACCTACATAAAAACACCATCATAGCTGCATATGAAGAACTCGGCATCAATCTTACAATAATGGCTAATTTTGACCCCTTCGATGATGTTCCTCAAAAAGTTGCACAAATGGTACACGAAGCGTCCGATAGCTCAAAGACATGGAATGAACTTACTGATAAAGAAAAGGAGAGAAAAGAATCGAAAGCAAAGCGTGTACTGTGTTCACGCGCTCCAAAATATATGAATAGCACATTACTACATGAGATCGATCCAGATGGAGATCTGCTCCAATGGTTCAAGGACATAAAGGATCTTCAAAATCGAGTGTAGATGGCCTCTTTTTCTCTCTCCCCCGGTATTTTATTAAAATGATCTGTTAACCTGCTTTTATTGGCTTCCTGATAAATAACTTCTGGTTATCCCATCCCCACGACCGCCCGCCAAGAGCTTTTTTTGCCAGGCATGTAATATTGTAATCATTCCTCTACATTTTAACCCCTTGGTTAATCTTAAAACTTACCTATCGTGTTTGTAATTACCCTTTGATATTTTCTTAAACCTGTGATATATTTGATATGCAAGGGAAAGGTTTAGTAGTGCATTCCTTTTCTTTGCCTCTTTTCGGGGAATGTTATTCTTATAGCATTCCCCTTTTTTACCCGATTTTTACCGATTTATCCGGTTGCAAATTTATGATTATAACCCTTTTATGCAGCTTTTATCCTTTTATGACTGCATTAATTAAACAAATAAACCCGACCATTAAAGCAAAAATAGTAATCATCCCCGGTACAAGAAAAACCCCTTGACTTACCTATATGAAATATTATTATTTGAAGGATTGATAAAATTAGTTTATGATAGGCATAAGAATCTATAAAGATATACCACAAGGAAAATTAGTGATTAATTTTCGAAACTTCACCTAGAGGCGTGCATAAACGGAGTAGTTCGATTATTTTAAGTTATATGCTCATTGCTGGTAGATGGAAAAGAACATTTAATAAGGAAGGTTCTCTTATGGATTGGACAATGATTATTGTCTTCACTGTTATGTCTGTTATTTTAGGTGTTCTTTTGGGGTCTCTCCATAAAAGTTTAATTTGTGGTTTGTTTTTTACCTTAATTGGTATGGGACTTACATTAACAGCTGCGTTAATACTTTTTACAGGATATGATGGCGTTTTTGTGTGGATAGCCGGCCCTTTAATTACAGTTGGTCCATTTTACATTATCCTGCTAATTAAATACCCAGATAAGCTAAAGGAGATGGATGATATGTTGGGGTTTAAGAAGAAAAAACGGTAAAGTCTGACAGTTCTATTTTTTAATGCGCGCGGCACAGATAACAACGGCTAAACGCTTCGTTGTGCTCGCTCAAATTGTTTTGCAACTTCGTATAGCCCGAGTCTGTTATATGAGATGGTGGCTTTCGCCACCTTTTTTATTTTATCTATAATCATATTTTTTTATGATCATAAAACCCTACTATCTCTCCCCTCTTCGTCTACTTAATATACAATCTTTGAAAATCTGATATTTCAAGGTGAAATAAAAACCCCCTGCTTTCTTAAGGCAAGGGTTTATAAGTATTTTATTCTATTTAATTAGTATATATTTTTTATTAAAGAATATCCCAAAAAATTATAACGTAAATAATGAATCTTAGAATAATATTTTATACAATTGTTTTTAATATCATTTCTAAGTATTTTTCGCTAATATCAATAGAATCTTTTATACAATTTTTTACCTGTCGAAGAGCGTCATCATCTATGAAATTTATTATTTTCATTTGCTGTTTAAAATGCTTATTTAACATACAAGTATAATCGTATTCATAAATCTCATATAATAAAAGCCAAGTATCTTCTGGGAAAAAACGACATGCTTTTATAAAAAAATATTGTGACTTTTTTTGACATCCAGATGGAGTTTTTATTGTATAGGGAGGTTTTTCTATTGATGTTGTTCTACAGAATAAAAATGGCTCGTTTTTCCGAGGATTATTTAACAAAACAATTAATTTTTCACCAATTTCATTATCTTTAAATACAAACTTTGTATCAAAAAGTATACAACCCGGTTTAAGTTCTGGCATTATCTAAGATCTCATAGGTCTCTTGAATAAACTTTTGTCTTACTATGGCTTCTTCTTTGTTAATAGATTCTACAGTATCATCAAGGGCCAACATATAATCTATTTTCTTTTCTCCTTTGCTTTTTAAAGTTGTATACCAAGGTTTTCCCTTTAAGTGACTTATTTCGGTCATCTCTTCTGCTTTGGCATATTTATATATTTCGGCTACTTCTTCTAAAATCCTTTTTTCACGTTTCGAGAAAACCGATAGATTTGGTTTTTGCTTGGAGCGTATTTCATGTAATTTTTCTCTTTTAATAACTTCAATATATGGTTGGAATTCCTCTGAAACTATATCTCCACTTAATTTATAAAATAAACTTTTTGGAACAGGTCCCCTTTCCCAAGCATAATAATCCAAACCAGTTACTGGCTTCCCAGTCTCTTTAAAATGTGTGAAATCCAGATTAAATAATAATTTGCATATTTTGGTTTTCCCTGGATACTTAACTTTTTTTGTAAAATAAAGAATGCTATTTATTAATTTTTCCTTATTTATATATTCCATAAACATTCATTCCTTCTTAATAATTAATTATTAAAATCATATAAAATAATATAATTATTTTATATTACTATGTAATTATACTACATTTATTTAAAAAATCCTTCTTTTTTTTAAAATTATTTTAAAATATGTTGTTATTTTGATTAATTTTAACTGCCCTTGATAAATCTATCCTCCGGAGATGTTTTCGTCGATTTAAACATACTACAGCTACCCTAATTAACCCAACTCACCTACTCCAGCTAATCTACTTGTACCACGACCGCCCGCCAGGAGCTTTTTTTGCTAAGAAGTTTAATTAGAAGCCTCCACATACATAACAAGACTCTATCGGACATTCTACAAGAAATAATTTTGCGTATATCTTATCCGATAAAGCTTTGTTATGTATAGCAAAAAAAGCTTTATATTTTTATAAAACAAAAAGCAATTTTTGCCTTATAAAAATATAAAGGCGGGCTAAGTTAGATACTTCTTATCATAGGGCTAAACCTCTATTCCTGATAATCGCAGGGCTTCCCCCCTCTGTTCCTGATTACTATACTTCTACGTTTTAATATTTTTTAGCAGTAGCAGTATAAAAAATACTAAAACTATCCTAAGAGCTTATATGCGCGACACCGAGGGCGTTTATAGAAGACTCAGCACCGCAAAAATTACAGCAAAGAGATTAAGCGCAGGACTTTTTTGTGGTGCCGGTTTCTACAAACGCCAGGAGAAGAAAATACTAGGCGAAAAAAGATGATCCTTCCCTGGCGATAGGTGAAAACTACATAAATAAAAATGTTTCTTTTCTCTTAACTATTTATTTATAGATGTTTTTACTTATCGCTAACCGTAAGGAATCCGATAAAAATTAGTCACCGAAAAAGAAGATAAAAAGCTCCCGCATATATACCCTCTTTTACTTTTTATCTTGTTTTTACGGGAGAAAGACTAACCCACCGTTTTAAACTGCTACACACTCCATATCAGAATAAAAATATATAAGAGGGGGTGATTTTCCCTTCTTATATATTTTTTAAGCATTCGTCTTCTCTTTGGCATTACACAATAAAAATAATTTAAATTTGTACTAAATTTAAATTATTTTTTGAGTGTTATGCTTCCCTTTTTGCTTTTATATCTCCGGTATTGCTTTTTGTAAAAGAGGGATGATTTCTCCCTGTTTATAAAAAGCAATACTCTTTCTTTCTCCCTGGCAATACTCTCACTGATAAATTACTATTTACCCGGTGAGTGTATTGCTCTTTCTTCTCCTTCTCTTTCCCCCGCGATAGGTAAAAAAATCTCAGATCAGAAAAAGGTATTTTCTTTTTTGTTCTGAGTTTTTTTCTTATCGCGTAAACACAAAGAATCAAAACAATATAGCCACCGAAAAAAGAAGATAAAAAGTTCCCGCTTGTCTGCCTTCCCTATTGCTTTTTATCTTGTTTTTTACGGGAAGAAGACTAAACCACCAGGAATGGTAGATGCACGAAAAGGTTCGCAAATAGGGGCGGGGCAAGGGAGAGAGGAAAGAGCGATAAGCTTGCCTTTATGCTGGTAGAGTGAAGGTGAATCGACCGCAGTTTTTCCTTCCCCCTTATGCTTCCCCCCTAATGAATCATAGCCTAACCTTGGTTTTTTTGCGGTGGCGAATAAAGCGAAGCAACAGCGGGGCATAAGAGCGTTGCCTTCTCTTGCATTTATGCTTAGAAGCGTCCCCGCGAGCGCAGCTTTTGAGCCAAGGAGCAATAATAAAAAGAAGGGGGATAAGAGGGGGGCTTTAGGGGGGATTGAAGGGGGAAGGAAAATTACCCGCCCCGCGCGTGTAATTATAAAATTAGAGTAACCGAAGTGAATTTAGTCGGATTGGTTAAAATAGATTAGATTAGGCAGAGTGGCCAGGATTGATTAAATCGAGAATGATTGAATTAGATTAAATAAAATGTAAAATATTATAGAAAAGTCATCCTGGCATAACAATGGTTAATGAGAGAGATAGAGAGAGAAAAAAAAGAATGGGTCCTCAATGATTTCAGAATAAAAAAGTTTTTGCAAGAAAAAAATTAGGTGAGTGCTACGGGACGCAATCTTTTTATGCTGTATTATAGGAAGTCTTTCTAACATTGTATGGATTTAGGTGTGTAGCGCTTCTATCTCTAATTTATTAACAAACTTATGTAATTCTTCCAGGGAATCTGTTTTTGGAAATGGCGTTGGTTTACGCGGATTAAGCAACATTGTTGCATCAAAAAGTGCCTCACAAGTTTGTCTTGGGAAATACCATAACCAAGAATTGGCAAACTTAGAGTATGTGCCATAATGACTTCGAATAATAAATTCAGACCAATTTTTACTTAATACTTCGGTATTTTTAATATCAATTATTTCAATTTGAGATAATTCAACTGTTTTATTAGTTGACCAAGCTTTTTTCATTAGCTTTCGAGCTTCGTAATCTGTTTTAGGAGCACTGTAGCCAAATATTGTAAAGAAATAACAATTTTCTAACTTATCTGTTAGTCGATCCCATTGATCTTTTATTACTGGATCTTTGTTATAATCCTTTTTTAAAATTGGATATAGTAGTTGAACAGGTTGAAGAGGCTTATGGCATTTTATGCAAAGTGTTCCTAAGTATCCGAGTTGATGATCAGTAAGACAAACTCCCTGATAAACATTTCCATGTAAAAATACCAACGTAGGAAGTGATTTTACTTTTATATTTCTTAAATACGCTTTCAATAATAAGGGATCCCAATTAAACGTTGCTATAATATCCTTTTCTCGTAAAGATAGAATTAAGTAATCATATATTGTTACCGTATTTGGAATTTCTAATTTTTCAAAATATTCACGAACTCTTTTTTGTATTTCATTCACAAGATCTCCATATTGGGGTTTATCAAATATCTCAGAGTAAAAAGCTTCAAAATTTGTAGTGTTACCTAAATAACCATATTTTTCAATAGTATTTTTTAAATCAAGTACATCTGTTAACTCATTCACCAATGGTAATTTTCTTCCGCATGCATCACCGTTAGGAAAAGCAGCCCTTGATGCTCCTGCTCCTACAAGAACTACATGAGGAGATTCTATTGTCTTTTTTTCTTTATCGATATATGGCAATGTTGGCATCTATAAATCCCCCTTTACCAAGAGATTTCGCATAATATTCTACCGGATTGGTCAAAGAAATAAAGAGGCGGACATTATCTCTGTCTTTTTTTAATTTTAAGGCTTAGTTCTTATTCCCCATTTAAAGCTTCCTTCTTGACTTCCTGGTTTAACCCATAGAAAAACATTTTTTTTTAGTTTAAATTCATATTCCCATGGATGACAATCTTTTGGTCGAGGACTTATATTGGCAGGTAAATATGCTTGAATAATCTTATTTTCTTTCCAGTGCGTAGCGATTCTATCGAAATATGTCCATCCAAGACCAACATCACATAATTGCCATAAACAGTTGTCTTGAGTCTCAAAAATTAACGGCGATGTTCCATTGGGAAGTTTGCATTCCCATACCCGAATTAGTCGTTCTTCTTTCTTAAGTTTTCGTTTCCGGAGCAAGGGTTCAGGTGGTTTACCAGATATAATTTCATTAAGTGATTTTTGAAGCATTTCTTCTGTAAGGCCAAATTGGTGTAATTTTGATTTAGAATAGTTCGATACTTGCTCATCGAGTTTACTAAATGACTTGGTTAATATTGAAAGCTCTTCCAACATCTGTCTCAATCCTTTTATACTAAGCATAAGATGTATTCGTTCAAACCAAAAATGGTGAGCAAGAAAATTTCTTTGTTTTACAGCCTCTTCCAGTTTTAAATACAATATATCTGGAAGTATATTTTTCAGACTGTCCTTAACTTGACCAAGGGTAAGAGAAAATGCATCAACCAGTTTCTCCTCTATTCTAGGACGTGTTATATTTAATTTGTTTTGGGATGAATTAAATGCAAGAATCATACAGAGTTCTCTATGGAGACATTCGCTTTCATAATAGGCTAAACCAAAGTGTGCATAGACTTCCTTAACTAGTTCTTCGGCATCTGGTTCATTATAGAGAGTCATCTCTTTTGCCCCTTTACACTTTTAAATAGGCCATTTAAACTGGTGGCATGACGGTAACTTTCTTACGTAAAAAACATATTAGTATTTGTTAAAAAAATTAACTATCTTTTATTTTTAACACAATCATTGAGTTTATTATACGCTTCTTGAACTTTGCTTTGATAAAAATCCTAATATTTATTTAATATGCTTTCCAATTCGCCAATATAGATAATTAAGCAAAGTATTAATATTGTTAAAGAAATCATATAAGCCAAGGCTAAACCATAGAAAGCCAACATAATAAAAATAATTATAGTAAATAGTAGCCCCCCCCCATAAAGATGTAAGCGTGTATCTTTTAATTTTTTAAAATTCAGTTTATGCCCCTTTATTTTAAATACTGTTAAACCTTAATCCTTCCGGAATCAATCCACTCTTTTATTATTTCTCTTCTCTTTATTCTTCCAGGACAACCTAGAAGTTACCGGACTATTGACTTGGTATGCCTTCTATTTATTTTCGCTCCTATATTAATGGTGCAAGTAGTTTTACCCACTCCGCCTTTTTGATTAATTAAAGCGATTATTTGCATGGATTTACCCTTTTATTATTTATTTACAATTTTGAATCTATTTATTTTTGTCTTGGTGAAAGGACGTAGGGTCTGCAGAGTGAATGCCTCGAAGCCAGGACTTCTTATTGGACTTTGAAAATTGCTTTAAAATCGCTTGTAAAATATTTTTTATATAATTCCTTTACTCCATGAAAAACATTATTTTCATTATAAAAATACATTTCCGCACTGTGTATATTTTTATTTTTTAGCTTCATTAAATCAGCAATAAAATCATTAAAGCCGTCTATTTTATCAATCGAATTACTTAAAAAGACTGTTCCGTGCGGATCAATGAATTTTAAAAAATATTTATCTTCTTTTTTAAGCCAGAAAATAAAATCAGGGAAAAAAGTTCTGTATTCTCCTGTCTCACTGTCAAAATATGGGATTCCAATTTTATCAATCGCTTGATCAATTTTAGAAAAATACCACCACTCAAATTTCTTCAAATTGTTATCTTCCTGCTCTAAATAATTTTCTAGAACCCCAAGAAAATCAATTTCACTTTTTTCTTTTACAATATGCTGAAATTTTTCAGAATCTTGTTTAAATAGAATTGGCGAATAATAATGTTCTTGTAAAACTTTATATTTTAATAAATATGCGTTTAATACTTCAAAAGAATATTGCGTAGCAAGGTCTCTTATTTTTTCATTATGTTCCTTCAGTGTTATCTTCTTTTCTACATACAATTTATCAATTTGTTCCTCTGTTAATCTTGGTTTAATAATTTTCAAAATATCTCTTTCTAGTTTCTCCGCATCTTCTTTGCCGATATCTGTTTTTACTTCTTGAAAATGCGAAATTTCACCATCTAAAATCCTAATTTCAGACAGTTTTTGAATCGGTTTGTTAAAATAATTATCCGCAATAAAAAGGATATTTTCCGCCGTACGGTGTCTGCGCCTTTCTCCAGGCCTAAAATTATTTTCATCAAGTACTTTCTTATAAGTTCGTAGCCTAATATTATTTTTTAACAAAAGTATCTTTGGGCCAGATTTTTGAACAAAATCAGTTACTTCTACAAATTCATTCCTACCAATCCAGAATGGTTTTTCATTTAGCCCAATATTTTCAAAAACCGGAACAAAAAGCGGCAATTCATTTTCTATTATTGCCTCATTCTTTTTAATTCCATTTATTTTAATCCATTCAGGATTAGATTGCTTCTCTAATCCTTCCAAAATATTTTTTACTACTTCTTTATTGGTAGCAAAAATAAATAAGCTTTCTAAAATTTGATTGCTTTTATTTATTTTATTTCTTTCGTCATCCGAAAAAAGCACGCCATCTAGGCTTTCAAATCTTTTTCTCTGATTTGGCATCGGCTCAATCCGGATTCCACGCCCGATCGATTGCAAAACATATTTTTTTGCCTCATCGCTTACACCGATATTTATAAAATTCATTACATTCGGCCTGTTGGTATCCCATCCTTCAGAGAAAATCCTGCTGCCCAGTAAAATATTAATATCGTTTCTTTTATTTATATCTTCAAAAAAACTTTCTTCAATCACTTTTCCAAACTGATAACCCTCTAAAACATTATCTTCCCATTTAATAATATCGCTCGCTACAATAAGCATAAAATATTTATCAGAGTTAACAGACTTAAACGCCAATTCTCGACGATTATCGTGGAATTTTACGACCTCAATATTGCCTTTGTTTTTAGTGTTAAAGACGGCCTCCCGAAAATCTTTTTCTTTTAGTTCGCGCAGTTCGGCAATAAGATGCAGATCAATTTCCCCCAAACCAAAAAGATATTTGCGGTTATCTTCAAGTTTTGCCACTAAATTACTTTTTGCTCTTTCAAAATCAAAATCACCAATAGCAATCTCGGCTAATAACTTATAAAAAATCTTAAGATCTGCTTCATCGGTATTCACACTATTGGCCAGAGTAATTAAAAGTGGAGAGTGATAAAGAGTTTTATTTATTTCCTGTAGTTTGTGAAAGTGTTTTTTCGCTAATGCTAGTACTAACAAGCTTTGCGTAATAATATCTTTTTTTTCTTTTTCAGAAAAATCATCCTTTTTATCCTTTTTGTTAAAATCCTGAAATTGAGAATCAGCAATATAAAGTATCTTCCCGTATCCCTCTTTCAAAAAAGTATCCAGCTTATAATCAAAAACCGTTGTGGCAATATCCAAATCATCTGTAAAAGTCGCGGAAAAATTAAATAAAAAACCGTTTTTAGCCAAAACCATATAATACTGCTGACGTGATGAAAATTCTTTATCCCCTTTGTGCGCTTCATCCAAAATTACATACCAATTGCCGTCATTATAAATACTTTCATAATCCAGCCTTTGCCCATTTTTTTTCTTGGCTACCATATCCTTGCCGGCGATATTGTCCGCGCGATAATAAAAAACCGTTATTTCATTTTTGTTGAAAAGACTCTGTTGATTTTTTACTCTTTCGTATTCTTTTAGATTTTTTAGATTGATCGTAATTTCCGAACCTTTATTAAAAACATTAATATGCTCTTTGATCTGATTTAAAATCTCGTCTTTTGGCGCAAGAATTAAAATATCTTTTTGCGGAATAAGTTTTTTATCAATTAAATCACCCAAAACCGCCAAAAGCTTAATCATTACCAAAGTTTTGCCGCTGCCGGTAGCCATCCAAAAAGCTGCACGATTAAGAAAAGTTTCAAATGGAATGCGTGTGCCAGCCGGAAAAAATTGGGAAAGAAACTTAAAATTATCACTTTCCTCCGTGATCGCCAAGCTATTTTCCAGCTCTTGATCTAATCCGCTATTTCTATATAGACGCAAAATATCTTGCTTGTTTCTCTCAATCACTCCGCTTCGCCAGTCGCGAAAAAGAAAATATAAAAGCGCTATGCAGTTTTCTATTGCCTTTTGTTGATAGGGGAAAAGATTCCACTCAAGCCCGAATTTTTTCAGGTCGCGATATTGCCAATCAGCTGGAAACTCCAACTGTTCGCGCTTTTTTTCAATTAATTTTTGTAGGATTATTTTTGAAATCATATTCTACCAATAAATAAGTTTTTTAAACGGTTCGTATTTTTCAAAATCAAGATTATTTAAATCAACTTCGCTTTCATCTTCAAATATAACCTTATTTTTGCTGATTTTTTTGATTTTTTTGCCAAACAAATTTGAGATTGTTTCCGGAACATCTACATCCGGATACAATTTTTCAAACACAAATCTTGCTTTTTCTTTTTTAAGATCAATATCCAGCGCTACTCTGGCCTGTTTTTCAGACAAAGAAAAATCAATATTCTCCAATTTTTCGTCAAGAGGATTATAAACTGCCCTTTTCAGCGTGTCTTCGTATTGTTCTAATTCGTAGTACTTGAAGAAACCCCCACCCTGCCAATTCAAATCTTCAGACAGTTTTGGTCGAATATCACCAAAAATAACCGTTTTAATTCTTTTTAAAACAATACTTTCAATGAAGTCACCCATTTCTACCCCAACCCATTTACGATTTAATTTATGAGCAGACGAGATAGTTGTTCCAGATCCAATGAAATAATCAAATACAAAGTCATGCTCATTTGTCGAAGATTGGATGATCCGTCTTAGTAAATTTTCTGGTTTTTGTGTATTATCCTCACCCCAATTTTCTCTCGTCATGTTCTGTGTGTACATTAAAGACAATACATCGTTCCACATATCACCGATTGCTTTTACGTCAACTTTTGGAATGTTAAATTTACTAAGTCCTTTTTGATCATTTTTATACTTATACACAAACAATTCACCGTTTTCATCCTTAAAAATATCCAGCCACCCCAATTCCTTTACTTTCTTAACATCATTTTTAACCCACATTTTATTAAATAAAGGTTTATCTTTTGAATAATAAAAAATGGTATCATGTTGCCTTATCCAATTAAGTGCCTGCGTTTTAAATCCTGATAATGCCTCACCTGTATTCCACATTATCTCTCTATTGGGTTCTTTGTTAAACAAACGATCTAATAATAAGCGACTAAGATAATTGCAATTACTATCAAGATGAATATAAAAACTACCATCATTAGAAAGAAAATATTCTTGTGCCAAGGCAATTCTATCCTGCATCATGGATAACCAAGTAGAGTCTTTAAAATTATCTATGTATGCATAGCTGCTATTTTCCGTATTAAACGGGGGATCAATATAAATTAACTTTATTCGATTTTTTAATTTATTTACTGATTTTAATACTTGATAGTTATCTGATTTTATTAAATACCCATTTAAAACATCATCGAGATTATTATTTTCTGAAATATTCTCTAAAATTCTGCTTTTAAAATTATTATTAAAAAACCTAGTATCAATATATATTTTTTCAAGTGCCACCTCTCTTGTTAAATTATTGCTTGTATACGTCGCAAAATATCCAGAAATTTTATTGTTTCTATCAAACAGCTCCCCATCAAATGTTTTCTCCGAAAGATTCTTTTTTAGATAGTTGTTTTTGCTTTCTTTTTCATCAAATACCTTAACGTATTTTATTTTTATTAATTCATCTTTTATGCATATTTCGCTTACATAAATCTTTCGTAATGGTTGTTTAAAAATATCTTTCACGGTTGATATTATATCTTCATAGAAATCTATATTTTTATTGAGATTTTCATAGACCTCTTTTCTAATTTTTTCATATTCATAAGGTTTAATTAAATTTTTTAATGTTAATAAACTTATAACATAGTTACTGCTTCTAACAAACTTTGGTTTTTCCCAGATTTTTTTAAGTTCATCTTCAAAATTACCAATATAATTAATTGCCAAATAAGCGATTTCCTTTATTTTCTTAAATCGCGTCAAATTATCCTGATCAAAAATCGTTTCCATGCTACCGGCCAAATACTGGTACATATAAAGATTAAACTGTTCGCGTAAAAATCCCTTGGCGTCTTTGTGAATGAAATAATCAATTTCGGTTTGTTTTTTATAAACCTTAAAAGCTTTTTCAATATTTTCCGTGTTTAGGACAATGCTTTTGAGGCGCAAATATTTTTCAATATCGCTTATGTTAGAAATTGCCGGTTCAACAGTGACCCCACCGAGCAAATCTTGATTATCTTGAATCAAAAGCTCAGCGTTAACAAAATTCCGCCCGCCTTTTTCGTTGATCATTTTGAGATCCAATCCATCGTTTTTGAAGGTAATTTTTTTATCAAGTTTCTCTGAATTTTCCAAAACATGCTTGATGATTTTCGGATTATCTTTTGTATCTAAAATCTCTTTGAGCTTGTTATATTTATTGTCATTTTTGTAAATTACTTTGAATTTAATGACTTTTTTATTAGCGCGTTTTTGTGTGCCGACGAAATAGAACGCTAATTCTTTTTTTTCATTGGCTTTCTTGTGTTTAAGAAGTGAAGCGTCAAAATGAAAATCAAAAGCAATTTCTGGGTCACTGTTTAGTCGAAGATTTTCAATCGTGCGATAATTGGCCTCAGATTTTACATAGTAAAGCTTTGAAGTTTTCCAAAAAAGTGAAACATCCTCGCGGTCGGAATAAACCTTGGCGTAAATATTTTTATAACTAGGCGTGGAAGAAAAGAAAATAGAGCCACCATCGGAGAAATAGGAGTCAAAAAAAGTATAAAGTTTATCATATAAATCCTCCGGCTTTGTATCGCCAAATTTTCTTTTTATCTCTTCTTCAATCTTAACTTTGATCTTATTAAAATAATCTGTCTTGATATTCATTAAATTCACATAACCGCTATCGCCTTCCAGCTTTGCGCCGACAAATAAATCTTGAAGAATGTTATAAAATTTTTGTTCTTTGGTCATATTGCTCGCCTCGACTATTTAAAATTAAATTATCTTTGATCATTGTACTTACTGTATAAAAAATACATATTATTTACACGGTTATTAATGGCTAAGTGTTTTATTCTTTAATTTTTTCAATAATAGTGTTAAACCATTTTTCTTTTTCAGCTAATAAATTAGACAATTCTTCAACTTTAACTACATCGACTAAATAATCATGCCGGTCATAATTCGGAGATATTCGATTAAATATAATGGGAATGTGATTGATTTCATTCAATTGCAATTCATCTTGTTTATTAAGATAAGCTTCGAACATTTGCCCTTTAAAAACTACAATAGGTTCAAAAAATTCTATTGAGTTAGGGCAAAGAGCATTTAAAAGATGATTTGATTTTCTTATCGAAAGAAAATATTCGGAAGCTTTGGTTGACGATGTTAGCGATTTAAATATTTGCGAATAATCACTATCATTATTTTTCGTATCTTTAAAAGCTTCGCAATAAGTTTCTCCAATTTTTTTAAAACTGCCAATAGAAGAATTTCTGTCGACCTTCCATTGAATTTTTTTTTCTATAATGTTTTTCATATTTTTTTCATAGTATATGCTAAGTCCAAAAAAGTTGTCGGATGGGCTTTTTTTAGTTGAAAATATAACCCAGGGTTTTTTTGTAGATTTCTTTACTTCACAAACAAGATTTATATGAATAGATATGCTTTCCTTTGGGCTATTATTTTTGATTAAGTCGCTTTTGTAGGCAAAAATATCTATCTCTCTTCCCTTTTCTTCATCCTTATCTAAATAGTAATTACTATGTCGGATACCCCATCCTGCTTTTGAGAATATATTTGCTACCTCTAATTCTTCTAAATAGCCAGTTTTTTCTTTGATATATTTTGATAGTTCATTTTTAAATTTTTCTTCCATTTATTTCTACGCTCGCATATATATAAAACCTATGATAATTTTACCCTTAGAATCACTAAACTAAAGCTAATTCCTTATTTTTAACTTTATTATCTTTATAATGAGCTACGCCTTTATAAAGAGGATTCTCTAACATATATTTAATTGTCCTGCCGTGCCACTTACCACTCCTTGAAGTAGAATATAATTTTTCTATATTCATTATACTACAAATTTTTTAAAAATCACTTTTTTATAAAAAGAATCTACTGTATATTTAATAAGGTAAGCTTTTAAAATTAAATTCTATCTATCGTAATTAAATTTATTTTTACTATTAAAGGCAAACCTCATCTTCAATCTTATTTATCTCATCCTGGTTTATGCCGATATACCTCTTGGTTACAATACTGCTCCTATGCCCTAATTTCTCAGAAATTTGCTCAATAGTAATACCTTTTTTACGTGCCTGATATCCCCAAGTCTTTCTTAGCGTATGGGTACCTATTCTTTCACTATCCAATCCTACCTCTTTGCACCAGTTCTTGATCATCTGCCATACCCTGATACGGTTCAGCTTTTGATTAGATCTATAGGAAGTAAATAAATAGTTATCCGGATCAGTAACATTGGCTTTCTTGAAATAGTGCTCTAGGGCTTCTTTTACTGCCTTATTGATCTTAATCTTCTTTTCCTTCTTGGTCTTTTGCTCTCTTAGGTGAAGATACTCAATGATTTCGCCCTTTTTATCTAGTACATCTTTAACTTTCAGAGAAAGAAGATCATTAATCCGTAAGGCAAAATTAATGCCCATGGTAAATAGCAGATAATCCCGGGGATTCGATTGCTCCTTTAAGATCCTTTTGATCGCCAGTATCTTCTGGATCTCTCTGATCGGTTCTACAGTATTCATTTTATCATCTCCTAATATTATACTTTTATGCATATTATACTATAAATGTTATGTTATTTCAACTTATTATTAGGAGATATTTTATTATATGTACTAAAAAGACTATTATTAAAGGCTTATATTACATATAAGGCTGATTTTTTTACTATACACAAGATACATTATGTTATATTAAAATAAAAAAGCAATATAGTATTTCTCTTTTGTAATATTTTATACATTAATTCGCTAAGAGAAATATTTAATATGGAAAAGGAAAAGTAAACTATTCCAGTTTATTCATCTGCTTTTCTTATTTATTAATTAGTCTGTTATTTCCCCTGGCGCTTGGACAAAGACCTTTAGTTTTACAACATCAGGCATCTTGATCTCTTGATCTATTTCATTTTTATTAGGTACAAGCTTATTATTGATAGTTGCCATTAGTTTTGAATCATCCCAGGCCATCTCTATGCAATGTTCCCACCAATCTTTATTTTTTTTGGTACTCACCTTATCGATTGCTTGGCGCAGTTTATCAGTTTCAGTCCTGTTTCTTTTACAGCGGCTGATGGTATTCCCTTTAACAAATTTTCCCTTACTATCAAAGTTTATATTATCGTTATTTTCACTCACCGTTAATTTATCGTTATTATCGTCCATTAACTTTACTACCTTTCATTAAATATATTTAAGTATTCCATATCTAGAAAAATACAAACTACTATGCTACGGGTGGTCTTTTCTTCTTACTTATTTTAAAAACTTTCCACTGAATTATTGTTGTAGGTTTTCTGTAAATATCCCTTTTCTCTCAGTACGTATCGGTTCTTGACCGGTTGAGACTTTGCCAGAATATTTTTCATAAGATGAAACTCATTTTCTTTTTTTATTATTATATAATATTTCTGGATTTTTACCAAGTTCTTTCCCTATAAAGGGTTTTTTGTATATAGGTAAGTCTACACCTTTTTATTATATTTTTACAATCCTTCTCTTGTTACTTGTCTTATTACTAACAAAAGAAAGTATTATTAATATATAATATTTTTTCTTCTAACTACCCCACTAAAGTTTACACTAACCCCTATAAAATAAGGATCAACAAATCTTCCTGTTCCATTAAGTTTAGAATTGCGAAAGTATAACCGTAGATTACAATAAAAGATAATTCCTAAAAAAGATGTAAAAACAACAAGGGGGATTCCCGATCAGAACACTATTTTAACTGTGCTCAAAAGAACGAAAAGCACAACAAAGGAAATATTACAAATTTGACAAAAAACAATGTAAAGAGTTTAACTTTAATAATGTGAAAATGACATCAGGAATCAGTTTTGTATTCGATATTTTTTATATATAGATAAAATATTTTTGAATATATTTGTGATTTACTATAAAATCATTATATATGGATTATAATATTCTTAAAAAAAGTATTAAATTTATAGATAGAAATTTCCCTGTAGAAATCTTTTGCGAAGAAGAGTATAAAGATTATTACATTAGAGGGCAAGTGATCGAATTATCAAGCAAAGATTACTTTTTTCTTACAAGAGGAGCATTTACACGTTACCATTTCATCCTATTTGTACTGGTCCGCAAAGAATACATTAATAGTATTAAGTTCCTTAAAATGCTTTCATCTACACCTTATAATTCTGATTTCTGTAATTTCTCTGACGGTTCACCTGAAGATTTTATATACTACCAAAAACAGTGGGAATCTAATTCAAAAAACAACCAATTAGGTTCTAATGAATTTAAAGGTATTAATAACAACCCACTAATCTCCATAAAGCTAAAAGATGCTCCTATTTTTGAAAATCAATATCTTAAAAAATCAATTGAAGATGAAAAAGATATAATTTTATTAGATTTAAGTGTTCACATAAACAAATGGGATTCGTGGCAAAAGTATCCTGAAATCCAACAAAATATCAAAGATATTTATAATGATTGTATGTCAAATTGTTCTACAAGAATCCATAGTTTATGTGGGTATCACCTGGTAGATGAAGAGAAAAGCAGTGAAAAGAGCGTTTATAATTGGTTTGATAATCTATATGAAAAAATTTATTGGAAGTTAGGTTATCAATATTTAGATAAACATGATTTTTTTAGGATCTTATCAAAATATGGACATTTAAGTCGTGAAAAAATATTTTCCGCATCAGAACCAATAAAATATAAAAAATATATCAGATTACTTAGTGTTTGCAATAAATTATGGGGAAACGATATCTGCCCCCTAACAAGATTCTGCAATAGCTTCTTTTATGACTTAATAGATGATTTAAAAACTTCTAAAGTAATAGGTCAATGCGAGCATTGTGGAAACTATTTTAAGTATAGAAGAAACAAAAAATATTGTTCCAAACTATTTAAATATGAAGGCAATAAATGTGTGAAGCAAGCAACAGATAAAAAGAATTACGAAAGACATAAAGAAGAAAGAAGAAGAAATGCGAGAAAAAATATACAAGAAACTCGGAAGGACATAAAAAATCTTGAGGGAAAGGTATGGATAGATAATAAAAATAAGACTTTAAATTAATATCTTTACTTACTGTTCACATTTTAAACTCTCAACCCCTCTGAAACATACTTTAAATTATCAAAATTCAGAGGGGTAATTCCTTAACCCCTCTGAAACAGCCCTAATATTATCGTGTTTCAGAGAATTTTTAAATTTATTTTTTTGTTTTATAATAATCTTAGTAAGAACTATTTTACTAAGGTTTTTTTATTTTATGAATAAATACTCTAAAGAATTTCTAAATAAGACTATTCAAATTTGGCAACCATATAGCCCTACCCCTCTATCTTTAAATGATGCAAGGGAAATTACCGGAAATATGACTGCTTTATTTAACTTCTTAATTACAGAAGAGAAAAAATCTCAAGACAAAAGTGTCATTCGTAATAATACTTCTTTAAAAATAAAAACAGGTGAGGAGGTGAAGAAAATATGAACAATATAGAAAAAACTAAATCTTACCAATGCCGGTATTTTGATTATTGCAGTGCTACCCTATGCCCTTTAGATCCAGAATATTTAAAGATTGAAATCTGGTACCCGGACGATGAGATCTGCCGGTTGAAAACTGTGCCCAATTGGGTAAAGATTCAAAAGAAAATCGCCAAAAAAACTAAAGATAAAAATACGTATTATTCCTATGAAATGTTAAACCGTAACTGTAAGGTTGGTACCGGTATGACAGGGTTAAATCCAGACAAACCAGAAAAGCCACAATTAATAGCTTGGCTTAAAAAACATCCACCAAAAAAAGCACTTTCAGAAAAACAGAAAAAGATACTTTTTGAAGCCCGGAAAAAGAGTCCAACTGCCAGAGTTAAAGAGATGATAACTGCTTGTTTGTGAGCATTAAAATGCGTTTACGTCCCTGACATAGGTAATTATAAGCAAAGAAGTTAAAAAACAACTTAAGCTTCATAATAGTAAGCTTTTATAAAATTAATTTAATAACTTCTTATAAGGAGTAACAAAAATGAAAGATGCATACTATTTTTCTCACGATGCCAATGCCCGACACGATCCAAAGATAATAAAAATGATATCAGTATATGGAATGAAAGGATATGGATGGTATTGGGTGATCATTGAAATGCTAAGGGAACAAGATAATTATAGATTGAGTATTTATGATCAATCTGATATTGATGTAATTGCATTTCAAACACATAGTGATCTGAATACTATTCAAAAATATATTGATGATTGTGTAAAAATATTTAAATTATTCAAGAAAAGTAATAAATATTTATGGAGTTCATCTTTGTTAAATCGCATGAAAAAAATGAATGAAAAAAGAGAAAAAGGCCGGAAAGCCGCTAATAAAAGGTGGAACAGAGGATGCCAAAACGATGCCAAAGGTATGCCAAACCGATACCAAAAGGATACATTAAAAGAAAAGAAAGTAAAAGAAAAGAATGAAATCAGTGATCCCCCAGTATTGAACTTAAAGGAAATGTAAATATGATAAATAATAAGCCTCTACCAAATAATATACAAAGCGAACAAGCATCATTAGGTTCGATGTTATTAGATAAAGAAGCGGTAATGGCTACGATTAATTTTCTAAAACCTGAAGACTTTTACCCTGAAAAACATCAGATTGTTTATCGTGGAATATTAGATTTATCTGATAAAAATCAAGCTGTTGACCTTGTTACCTTATCAGAAGAATTGAAAAAGAAAAAAAGGCTTGAGAAAGTTGGTGGAATTACTTATCTCACCCACTTAATAAATAGCGTACCTACTTCGGCTAATATTCGATATTACAACCAAATCATTAAAGAAAAAGCTGTCTTGAGAAATACAATTATCCAGTTAAAAAAAATGCGTGATTTGTGCTTTGAAGATAAGGACCCTAAACTTATATTGGAAAAAGTTCAGAATATTGCAGTCAAAATATTACCGGAAGAAGAAGAAAAATCTTTAGGTGAGTTACTTAAACACACTCTAATTTCCTCTTCTCAGGGAGTAAAACACCGTTTTAAATTGAAGAGTATAAATAAAGTGCTTGGTGGAGTTGATATTTGCGAAACTATTACCATAGGTGGTTATACCTCACAGGGGAAAACAAGTTTGGCCTTACAGCTATGTAAAGATTTTTGCGAACAGCGTTTAAGGGTGTTGTATTGTACCTCTGAAATGTCTGATAAAGAAACAGCCCGAAGATTATTAGCTAACTTACAAGAGAAAAATATAATGGATTTTAGAAAAGGAATATTCACTGAAAACGAAAAAGAATCATTACAAGAACTTGCTGATTTAATGGCTTATACCTGGAAACTTCAAATTAAAAAAGTATTCAATATGACTGACATTAAAAAATACGTATACAAATATGAACCTGATATTTTATTTATAGATTATCTGCAAAACTTATCTCGTAAAGAGGATAAAAATGATTACCTGA
>Ga0307380_10001625_pt1 | contig 32800 bp, 26 predicted proteins | sample UN3MG_FD_202239 | JGI IMG/M metagenome (GOLD analysis project Ga0307380, IMG submission 202239) | Soil microbial communities from Risofladan, Vaasa, Finland - UN-3 | ecosystem: Environmental > Terrestrial > Soil > Coastal area > Acid sulfate soil | place: Finland: Risofladan, Vaasa | collected...
ACGACTCCCTTGAATGAAATGATGCCATGAGTATACACTATAAATGCTATAGTATCAATAAAATTATAATAAAATATAATAATTTAAAATAAATCAAATATAAAAGAAGGATTTGGGCAACAGCCTGACAAGATGTGACCCCCTCTGACGGAAAAGGGAACCCTGGACCTGGGCCCGGGAGGCGGGTTCGTCAATGGTCTCGATCTTCTGGAGGGGCATAGCGCAGCCGGCAATGTCCACGGTCCTGCGGTTCCCGTATTCATCGTATTTCCCTTCCCAGACCAGTTCCGTCTTCATTTGGGACAGCAGATGCGGATTATCCAATCCCCAGCGTGGTGGGTTTGTCATAGGATCTCTCCCTTTAGCGCTTCCGGTGTCATGATCATTTCCATGAAGCCAGTTGAAGAGGATAGGCGAGCGTTGCTGATACTTCCCGCAGTAGGCTCATATGATCGTCTGTAATCAACACGAGATTATATTGGATTGCCTGGGCAGCGATCCATAGATCATTCTCCTGAACACCAAGCTCTTTTGCGCTTGTCCGTTCCCACAGTTCTTCAGGTCTTTTGGCTGTCAGACGACCTCTCCTGTCTTTAGGTGAATAGGCTTTGAACAAGACCGCACGCAGTTCCGAATAGGGTTCAACAGTGTGTTTGGTCACATCAAGGATTCGGGGAAACCTTGCCATTTGCCGTCTAACCTCACCCTGACGGTCTTCATCCATTTGGGGGGCTATTTTCAACCCGTATTCGATCTCTCCCAGAACGACAATTGAAATCCATGTGGGCGCGTCGGCAGCCCTTTCAAGGAATCCCCGGATTTTTGTGTGTTCCCGGTGCCTTTGATCCCAGAGGACGCTTACCGCATTGGTGTCCAAAAGATAACCATCCATCAGGCTTGCCTTTCCTCAAGATCCAAAACGAATTCGTGAATAACCTCCGAATCAATAGGCTCAATCCTTTCTAAAAGCTCTCCGGCACTGGCCTGTTTTATATCCATCTCCAGGTATTGATAAAGGGGAATGCAGGGCTTGAAATCCGCCGGGAAATAATCGGGGAAAGGAAACGGAACAGGTCGGGGATAGCCCTTGAAGAAGTCCAGTAGTTTCCTCTCCATCCTTGGTGGGAGGTCGTAGGCCTTCAGAATCAAGCTGTCTATCTTGAGTAATTTTTCACTGCATTCATTCCAAAAGAATTCCTGAGTTCTTTTTTCTTTGTGTTGCGATCGGAAATTCTGATATTCAATGACTAGTTGAGTCACGCTTTCACAATTAATATGCGAAAGGAACGGAATATGGATCGACTCAATCGTCTGGATCCTGTTTCGCCTTTTCTCTTCCTTAACAAAAAGTGTAAAATTTACCAAAGGCGAATTGATTAAAGCAGCCACGACTTCATTAGTAACGTGCGATTTCGGCCATACACATATGAAATTTTGTGAGCATACCAAACCCCTTTCATCTGGGTAGCCTGCGATTCGCCAGGGACCTCGTCTCAGGCCATGGCTATTGACTATAACTTTGGGTTTTTCCCAGGGAAGAAAGTGTGCGTTTGTCCTCCGATACTTTTCTTCAATGTTTAAATAAACAAGATCTTTGGCCAAATAAGGCTCCAACTTTCCAGGAACCCTGTCCATCCCTTTCATGAACCCCGTTTTGGGCTTATCTGATATTAGGGTTTCTATGTTTTCTTTAAAAGGGATGTTCCACTCGATACCTCTGTGGGCATCCGCTATTTCTTTTAATCTTGGGTAATTATCCAAAAATTCCGAAATTTCCCACAAGGGGGGGTTCCAGAGGTCCTTATGCGCCTTTTTGATCACCATCCTTGAAGTCGTCTTCCTCATAGCCTCGGGCAAATGACCGGCCTCAAGAAAAGGCCTCCTGTCCTTTTCCCGAACCCAGGATGTCTTAGTAAAAACTCTTGCATCTTTTGCTGGATCAAGACGCGAAGCCAAAACAAGCATGGTTTCCAATTCAGAAAATGCAAACATCCTATCAGGCAAAGCCACGGTTTCAATATTCGTGTAATGCCTGGCAATTCGACTCTGGAGTTCATTGTATCGGCCTCCGATGATCGCGGATTTCGGCAATACAAAACCCAGCATTGCCGGCGGGTTCTCCAGGACGCGACGAAGGATTTCATAGGGCTTGTGAACGCTTTGAATCCGGCTTCCGTATTGTTCCCGTTCTTGTTCATTGAAATCTTCGAATGGCGGATTACACAGAACGATTCTCGATTTTGGCAGGGTATTTTCGAGGGCATCCGTGCCAAAAATATCTGACTGCACAATTTCCCAGCCGTCGGGATTCGGGTAATCGGCAAGGGTGAGAGATAAGCGGCACACCTCTCCGGCGAAGGTGTCCCGCTCGATTGCTTTCAGTCTTTCTCTGAGATGAACATGCCGTTCTTCGGCGGTCCATGAAGCGGGCAACAGATCTCGCAGGCGGCGGAGGGCCGCAACCAGGAAAACGCCATGTCCTGCACAAGGTTCCAGCACGAACCGTTCATACTGGGGCAGGTCTTCAAACGGTAGTCGATCAACGATCAACTCGGCAACAACGGAAGGAGTGGCGTGAATCCCATGTTCCGTGCGGGCTTCTTTGCTCACGAGCGTGTTTTCATAAATAAATGCAAGGTCCTCTTCGGAGAGATTCTGAAAATTAAAGGCGGTCCTAAGAAGGTCCCAGGCAGCCTGCTGAGTTTGCAGGTCGTCGATTATCCGGCCCGTTGATGTCTCCTCCAACCCATAGAATTTTTGAACACTGTCAATAATGGTTCGTGGATCGGAAGACGACCATTCCCCGGGATGCCTTTTGTCGTTGAATATCTTGGCTGCAAGAAATCGGAAAACCAAGCGGAAAAGAGCGGTTTTGTCGGGGCTGCTTCCGGAAGTTGATGTTCCATAAGTGATGACCGCTGCATGAAGGGTTTCTTTTAAAAGTCGATCCAGTTTTCTGTGGATCATACCCTTCAAGGCAGGAAGGAGACCAGTATCAAAAAAGTCCAGTTGGGTGGGACCGGATATCGGGGAGATAGCCTTTGCCCTGAAAATGGCCTCTGGGCTCCATTTGTTTTTGTTGCTCTCAAAGGCTTTGGGGATATTACGGGATGGAATAGACTCCAGTTCAACGGCCTGACCAACCGCTTCCATTCGGTACCGGACAACATTATCTTCATGTACTTCAAGAAACATAGGGGCGCCGAAGGCACGATAAGAGGATACGAACCCGGGACCTGCATTGCCGTTTGCCTGTAAAACACCTATGCAAGCAGTTCGATAGCTTGGAGGCCACTGGGCAAAGGCCCCCAGTGGAATGCGGAGCTCTTTTGTTTGGGCAGCCGATGCATCGTCAAAAACATAGTTCTCCTGTAACAGATCGCCGGAATATCCCAGGCGCTGTAACTCTTTCTTCACAGTCTGAAAGGCAGTCACCCCATCATTGATCTCCTTTCCCCTTTACGCTCTTGCGATAAGGGTTAATCCTGTACATGGGAAACTGCTTGCTTTGGAGGGAAATGCCATTCGTTCCGCTGCAATTTTGTAATCTCCGCTCCAATCTGTTCTGTATCGAACCGGAAATATTGCTGCTTCGTAATCGCGCTAAAATAATTCCCTTTCTCAACCACGATCATGTCCATGCCGTCGGTATAGATAATCAATCGAGACAGTGGTTCATCGTCCGGAAGCATCTCCGACAGGCGTTTGATCCCCAGACGAACCCTCTGGAGGCTTAAACCGTTTTTCCGAAGCGAAACAAGGACTCTGAGCTTCACAATATCCTTGAATGAATAATGAGCGCGTCTTCCGTTTATCTCGGGGGTAACGAGTTCTAAACGACCCCAATACTTCAATTGGTTGGACGTTGCCCCCGTCAATTTCATCACCAAATCTGTTTTATGTGTGTGCTCCATACTGTTTTTAGGTTGAAAAATCCCCTATTATTTATTAATTTTCAACTAAAAGTGCCCAAAAAACCACTTTGTGTCAAGAAAAAAAGACCAATACAAAGAAAATTATTATGGCCTTCCGTATTAAGGAGCCTTGTGATATATGCCACTGATCACAGCCGCTCCCAATCCTGTGATAAGAGAATGATATACGATATAAAGCATGCCTTTTGAAACCTGGGACAGCTTGCCACGACATTCAATATAGAAAAACCGGATGTATGATAAAGATACCAAAACCTCAAGCCATGAGATGGTATCGACGCAGATTTCAAACACAAATCAACAAATTCAGCAGAGGTGCCTAGTCGTAGATTTCATCTTGAAGTAGATATCTTCTGCAGAGATCCTTTCGCCCTCTCGGTTTAATCCGATATTGCACTTTCAACTGCGATGTGATTGCCAAATCTCTCAAATTTCAGTATATGGCAAGCTATTGTGTGCTTTTTGCACTTTGCCAGAACCCAAAATACATAGATATTCATATTTCATTAACCGAAGTGCCTATTTTGGTAGCCATGCTCATGTGGTTTCTTCCTCCTCGCCCCTATCTGCAAGAGTATGCAGACTTCTACCAATAAGTGATATTAAATTGCTCAGAATTAGGTATTTTCCTCTGCGTTTCGTAGATAGCGTTTCAGTATGGATACTCTAAGTATCTGAATTCAAATCAATATTTCCAGTGCCCTGTTTTGGCCTTTTTATTGCAACTCATAAAGCAGATCGGGTTGTGTAAATTACTCCTTAACCTCTGTTTAGAGGTAATTCAATGGAGTTCCCGTCAAAATGTGGCAGTCCCTCTTCTAATGGAGCTTCGCCATTAGGAGTCTTCCTCATCAAAACACTTCTTCCTCGTCAATATTATCTTTACAAAGACCCTGTTCATCCCATTGATACTCCGCCACGAAAGAAGCCACTTCCTATTGACAAATTGCAAACGCTACTAGTACCGCGGCAAAGACAGGGATTTCTTGATGATTAAGCAGAATTCATAGAAAGGAGGGAAGAAATGGAAAAGGTATTATTTTTAGAGGGAGCGGGGTCACATCTTGAATTGTGAAGAACTCTCTGCGTTTATCAAATAGAGTTACAATTCACAATTCAACAGGCTGTTGCCCAAACCCCATTCTGACCACAACTGGCACTACAGCTGAGATTCAGCCCCAATAAAATCAATAACTTACAGAGCGGCCATATTGATAATGAGATGTTGCAAACACAAGAAAGCCTTTTGGGCAACAGCCTGTCAAGATGTGACCCCGCTGTCCTTCACAAGCCAAGGCATCTCTGTATTTCGTCTATGGATAGCCTGGAGATTGTTGGAGATGGTTTTTGTTAGGGAGGAAACATGAAGAAGTGCATCAAGGCCTTATTTGTACTGGCAATATTTTGCCATATTGTTTCATGTGATTCATTTGCAGAAGCAACAGCTAAAGATGACAAGTTTACCTTGCAAGTTAAGGATAAGCTAATAGATCTTCAGGCTGAAAACACCAGCTTCAAAGAAATATTGAAACAGTTGGAAGGAAAAACAGGGATAAAGGTCAAGATATTTGAAGGCGTAAAGGACAAGGAAGTGTCTCTGAATGTGAAATCCCTCCCAGTTTATGCCTTAGGCGCCATCCTTGAAAAAATGTCGTTAAAGAACTTTGCCGTCGTATATGATGATCAGCTCGCCTCTGTGGCTATTTACGTTCTCCCTGAAGGCAAAGACATATCAAGGTTTACAAAAGGCAAATCAATTATCAGACATGGCAACTTTCCGAGCGGAAAGACTACTGACACTATTAAGGATAGAAAAATCGTATCCATCACCAAGGGGGAAAATAAGATCTCTATCCGGTATGTGAAGGATGAAGTCCTGTTGAAATTTCATCTTGGAGTTTCAAAGCAAGAGATTCAGGAAATATTGAAAAACCACAATTTAGTTGAAGTTAGTGAAGGTACACTCTCAAAGATTGGGTACATAAAGGTAAGAATTCCGGATGGGAGAGATGTAGTAAGCGTTATTAAGGAAATAAGAAAAGAATACAAACTTAAGATTCCTGAGCCGAATTATATCTCAAATGTTCTAACAGTATCCGATCCCCTTTTCAGCTACCAGTGGTACATTCCTGATATTAATTTTGACAAGGCCTGGGAAAAGGCGAAGAGCAAAGATACCATAAAGGTAGCAGTAATTGATTCTGGAGTTGATGCTGCACATCCAGATTTGAAAGGCAAGATATCAGATGGCTTTAACTTTGTAAATGATGATACTGATGCCTCTGACGACCATGGCCACGGTACTTTCGTTGCAGGTATAATTGCAGCAACTGCCAATGATATTGGCATCAAAGGTCTCTATGATCATGCACAAATCATCCCGGTAAAAGTTATTGATGAAAACGGTCTTGGAACATACGAAGATGTTGCCGAGGGAATACTATATGCCGCTGATAATGGTGTAAAGGTGATAAACCTCAGCATAGGAGGGTATGGCTATTCCTTCATGCTACAGGAGGCAGTGGACTATGCGCTTGAAAAAGGCTGTATCGTTGTCGCAGCAGGCGGGAATGATGGAATCGAACAGGAAATTTATCCTGCTGCCTATCCTGATGTGATCGGTGTATCTGCCCTTGGATATGATGGAGAGATATGGCCCGATTCAAATAGCGGCAGGCATATTGATGTTTCCGCTCCAGGTGTGAATATTATTTCAACAGGACTTGGCAGAAGCTATGTATATGCCTCAGGCACATCAGCCTCTGCATCAATGGTCTCGGCCCTCGCAACAATGCTTGTTTCGGAAAAACCTGACCTTTCGAGTTCGTTGATTGAAAGGTTAATCATTCAATCTGCGAAAGACCTTGGGGAAAAGGGATGGGACAAAGTTTATGGTAGGGGCGAGATTGATGCTCATGGAGCACTTGAGCAGGAGGTAGAGCCTTTTCATGATGTGGGGGTGAGAACTGTTCGTATGGAGCCGATGGTTTTTGAAAAAGGAAAACCAACCTACGTTGTGGCCAATATTGAAAATACCGGAACTCATAAGTCTGAAAAATGTGATGTTTTCCTTGATGAAATTATTGGAGAGGAAAAGAAAAAAATTGGAACGAAGAAGGATGTTGCTGTAATTGATAAATTAAAGGTAATTTTTGACTGGAAACCAGAGAAGATTGAAGAAAGCATTAAGTTTGAAATTTCGGTTTACTCAGAAGATGATACAAACAGCAAGAATAATTCAAAAGCAACACATATATTTAAAATAAAAGAAGAGGATGGACTTTATATTTTATATGCGGTTGAACCGCCTGTGCATCAGTGGATCGCGTTACAAGCATACAATAAATTGCCAAGCGGTCCCTTGAAAGATGAGATAATAAATTATCTTCCTACTTCCAGTAGCTCAACATATTACTCCAATAATTTTAGTCCCCCTTCCGGCTGGGATAGCAATAATAACGCACACTATACCTCCTCTACTGCTTTAATTGAGGGTGCTTGGGAAGAAGATAACGATGACTACGGTATTGCTGATCCTATCTGGCCTATCAGTTCGGTCTTCCCGGACGACTCAGCCTGTCGACATTTTTGGGATCCTGAAGGTGGATACAATAATGGGTTTTTAGGTGATAACTGGTGGGAAACAGAGGCATGTAGTGATAGCAGGAATGTTAGCAGTATAACACAGGCGCAAAGTTGGTGGAAAGAAGCGATAGAAGCTTATCCCGATACACTTTCTTATTACTATTTAGGAAGGGTAGCTCATTTGCTTAAGGATATGTCTGTGCCTGAGCATGGTCATGGTGATGCACATTTCGGATCACATTGGGAAGGTATATTAGATGTGGGATATCCAAGCGCGTTGGAAGAATACACTAAAACGGATGAGAATTATAAAGATATCAGTGCAGGTGATTCAGGTACAAATATTCCAGATATAGATTCCCTACCCGCTTTCCCTGGATACACTCCTTCTGACTTTGATGATGATTTGACAAAGTTGTTTTATAACCTCGTCGAATACGCTGATGATTTTGACGGTAATCATACCAGTGGAGAGGGTTCAGAGTTTGGCCATGGCAAATTTAGATTCGCCCGAAATCAGCTTGATGCCAATAAATCGGTTGATAGAGTTGAATTATGGGACTCAACAATTTTTGGTAACCCCGATTTTAAGATAAGGGACTTGGCTAGGTATTACGAATATGATTATTACAATAACTCTTGTGAAAATAGAATCTACTATTACGGAACTTTATACGATGAAATCGACAATACAGACGATGGTGTTAGAGTTTATTATACAGATGGGACCGATGACTATTTTTACAATCTTGATGAACATGATTTACTCGATCCGTGGGATGAACCAGCAGAATGTATTTATCAACCTAACCTCCAAGCCAAAGCCATTGGCTATGTCGCTGCTCTCTATCATCTTTTTTGGGAAGAAACCCACCCACCTGACACCACTCCACCCACAATCACAATCACCAGTCCAACCTCTTCCAGCACATATACGACAAGCAGCAGTAGTCTTAATATAGGTGGCACAGCTTCGGACAATGTAGGTGTGACACAGGTGACATGGTCAAACAGCAGTGGTGGTAGTGGTACGGCAAGTGGAACAACCAGTTGGAGTGTCAGTGGAATAACGCTCCAGAGTGGTAGCAATGTTATTACAGTAACGGCCAAAGATGCAGCAAATAACACGGGTACAGATACCTTAGCAGTGACCTATAATCCACCTGTCACCACACCTCCAGTGATAAATTCTATATCGGATGATTCTACGACTGAAGGAGCGACTTATACTGGTCCAACTCCATCCTTATCTCAAGGGACTTTGCCAGTGACATGGTCTCTGGTGAATGGTCCGAGCGGGATGACAATCAATTCAAGTACAGGTGTGGTGTCGTGGACAAATCCAACAGTAAGCGGAAGCCCGCATACAATAACTATCCGTGCAACCAATACGGCTGGCTATGATGATGTGAGCTGGCAGCTAACAGTGACACTGGAAAACGAGCCCGACATCTCAGTATCACCACCTTCACATGATTTTGGAGATGTTCTTGTTGGAGATCTTGCTGAACAAGTATTTATGGTCTCAAATAATGGAAATGATACTTTACACGTCACTGGTTTCAGTATTATGGGCGATCATCCTGATGACTTTTCCATTGTGAGCGGCGATGTATCTTTTGACCTCAATCCGCAAGATACTCATGACATTACGGTAAGGTTTTCACCAACATCAACGGGAACAAAGAATGCCATTCTTCGAATACTTAGCGACGATCCCGATGACCCCCAGAAAGACGCAAGCCTAACTGGATATGGTGAAACATCTGATTATTACGTTGCTCCAGCGCCTTTAGGCGATGATAATAGTAACACCGGAGTTGCCCCAGCTTCCCCCTTTGCAACTGTCCAACATGCCATTGCTGTTGCTCAAGGCTCAGAAACAGTCTCCGTGACTATTCACGTTGCTGTGGGAACTTATACTGAAAATGTGGTCATGGATAACTGGGAGTCGCTAGAAGGTGGATGGAACAGTGATTTCAGTCAAAGATGGGATTTTATAAATGATGGAATTGAACCCACAATTGATTATGAAACTGTTATAGATGGAAATGGGTTTGGAAGATGTATTACTTTGAATTCCCTGAATAATGTGGTTGTTGACGGATTCAAAATCTATAATGGGAATGCTAGTTATGGAGGTGGGATTTATATTTATTCATCTTCTCCTATTATCAGGAACTGCATATTTGCTGAAAATAGCGGTACCACATATGGTGGCGGGATTTATATAGAAAACTCTGCTTCTTCCCCACAAATAATCAAATGCATTATCAAGGAAAACAATTCTGCCAACGGTGCTGGTATTTTTTCGGTCTCGGAATCCTCACCCACCATAGCTGATTGTATCATAGAAGATAATAATGCAACCTACTGGGGAGGGGGTATATATTGTGGTTCATCGACTTATTCCACATTAAGTAATTGCATTATTAGCCGTAACATGGCTGGTACAGATGACTACTTTGGTGGTGGTGGTATTGCTATTTTTACATCCAACATTAATCTTAACAATTGTGTTATAAAAGAGAACTTTTCTGATTATGGCGGCGGTATTTCTAGCAGAGGTTCATCAGCCTCAGCTAATTTAACCAATTGCACTTTTACAGGAAATAGTGGCAAGTATGGTGGAGCAATTTCCCAAATAGAAGGAGCAATGGTTATTACCAATAGTATTTTTTGGAATAATCGAGCTGATTCTGGCGAAGAGATTAGAAATAGAAATGCAATATTGAATATTGGGTTTTCAAATATTTCTGGTGGCATACAGGGAATTGTTAATATCGGAGGGTCTGTGATCGACAACGGCGGAAACACCGATTTAGACCCATTATTCGTTGATCCTGATGGGTCTGACGATACCCTTGGCAACGAAGATGACAACTTCCGTCTAGGTTACGGGAGCCCGTGTGTCAATTCAGGAACAGATGGCGTGAACCCAGACGGATTCACCGATATGGGAGCTTTTCCGGCGGTCACTGTGGGAACTACAGATTGGTCCGGGAGAACGTGTGATTTTTCAAGTATTCAAGATGGAATCAATGATATAGACAGCTCAAATCGCACGGGGTCAGTCTTGGTCAATCCGGGCACTTACATTGAAAATATCATACTCGAACCATATGTTGACATGATTGGGGCGGGGATAAATTCAACAGTAATAGACGGTGGGGGAAGCGGAAGTGTTATCATCGCTAAAGAAAATAACTATATTAGAGGATTTACAATAAGGAATGGCGGACATATAGGGGATGATTCTGGAATTGGTTCAGGAACAAAGGTTACTTTAACAAATAACAAAATTTTTGATGTTCGATATGGAATTTGGGTATCCGGGACAAACAATGTCATAAGCAACAATCTCATTTTGATAGGCGATGATTCTGGGATTGTGATAGGCATTATTAGTTCGTTCGCACCTGCACTGTATCCCTTAATTCAAAACAACACAATGGATGGGCTATCCAAGACTGGGTCGACTGGGATAGTATGCGTGAGCTCTGGCTCCTCGCCAACTATCATTAATAATATCATTTCGAATTTTGGTTCCCAGGGAATATATGTACAGTCTTATGATGACCCTGCTAAGATCAAATATAACTGCTTTTGGAATAATACCCAGGATTTCGTCGGAATCCCAGACCAAGTAGGAGTAAATGGGAACTTTTCAGGGGACCCTCTCTATGTAGATCCTGGAATTGAAGATTATCATCTCCAGAATGAATCACCCGCTGTCGATGCGGGCGATCCCGTTGAAAAACTGACCGCAGACTGCACTGCAGGTGTAGTTTTAGAGGTCGATTCAGTTACGGCTATATCGGCAGGAGATACCATATGGATCACAGATAATGTGAATGCGGAAAGTGACGAAGTTGTAGATACGACAAATACTAACATTACTGTCGCCAATGGGTTTACCAATTCCTACCTTGTTGCAGATGGTGCTTACGTCTATACTAAATCTTCAGATTATTACAGTGAGCCCGAGCCGAACGGAGGGCGCATTAACATGGGGGCTTTTGGTGGCACCACAGAGGCAGCACAAACGATCAGCGCGCCTTCTCCATCAATAGTAGACTATACTGTTGATTATACCAACGATGCAATTGACATTACTTATAGTAAGCCTAATATGCAAAACGCGAACATAGAGGCAAACTACTCCTTCAGTCCCACTCTATACTTTCTCACAACTGGTGGGTCTGATGACATTACCTATATTGGAAGCAATACGTATCGCCTGTTCATGTCCTCAATTCCAGATTATACAATTTTCACATTAACAGTGAGCAACATCACCGATGAAGCGGGCAAACAGGTGGCGCCAAGTTCTATTACCATCAACGATAATGATAACGACAACATGGCTGATGATTGGGAGACGTTCTGGGGGATAGATGATCCTGTTCTGGATCAAGATGGAGATAACCTGACTAATTTGCAGGAATATAATTATTATATAAGTGATGGTTGGAATCTTAATCCAAAAAGCGATGACACTGATACCGATGATTTGCCTGATGGATGGGAGATCAGCAATGGATTAGATCCTACAGATGACACTGGAAATAATGGAAGGGATGGAGATTTTGATACTGACGGCTGGACAAATTACGAAGAATATATCAACGGCACCAATCCAAATGACGATACGGACCCAGTGCCCACACCCCCAGAAATAGGAGAAGTAACCCCTCACCATAATGCTGGGATTACTGATAACACCCGGGTCCCAAACAATACCTCCTTTGCCGTTCGTATTGAGGATTCCGATGGGATAGACACGACAGATTTAGAGAGCATAACGTTTACAATCGATGACAACGACAATGTCCCCTACGAATATAATTTGGGTAACACCACGGTTGTAAGGGTGGTAAAACTTGACTCAACCCAAGATGACGATCATGTGACAAAACTATGGGCAATATATGATAGATCCAAGGATGATACCTATGGGAATGTATATCCCTTTGGAGCTACAGCCACCATTAGTGTAGATGCCAAGGACAAACACCAAGACTGGATGGATCAGGGTGTATACTGTTTTAAGATTGAAACTCAACAACAGCATGAAGATGCTGAAGCCAACCTACCTCCTATCGAAGCAGTAGATCCGAATGACCCAGACCTTGAAGGATCATATGACGCAGGTATCGAAGTGAACAGCGGCAATCTGGAAGGTGCTAAGATTATCTATGAGAGCAGCGAGCCGATGACCCCGACATTGGGGCCCATAGATGAGCTTCCATCATTTGATGTAAATGATGCAGAGGCTATAGGAGTACCAATGAATCTGCAGCCACCAACTGTCTTTAATGCTCCGGTAAAGATATTTATCCCTTGTCCTGGCTATACAGATGTAAGCAACCTGAGTGTTTACTTATATAATGGCACGAGTTGGGTATTGGCATGTGATGCCAGCGGTAATGTCAAATCAGGTGCTGAGGAATGGATGAAGCCTGGCTCCAGAGAGAACCATAATAATGGCAGCCCATCCACTATCGAGATCCAGGTTTACCACTTTACTGGAGTTCAGGCGGCCAGCACAAATCCCCCTATTCCACCAACACCTTCTGGCGGAGGTGGCGGTGGTGGCTGCTTTATCGCTACAGCAGCTTTCGGGACACCCATGGAGCCGCACGTCAAAGTGCTGCGTGACTTCCGTGATCGGTTTATGATTAATAACGGTGTGGGTAAGGCTTTCGTAGACCTCTACAGTACCTATTCGCCTCCTGTGGCCGACTTTATTGCCAGCCATGACACAGTGCGCTTGGTGGTGCGGTGGAGCCTGATGTCTGTTGTGGGCATGAGCTGGATGGCCTTAAACATTGGTCTTATACCCACCCTTACCATCATTCTCTTAATGCTTATTTTCATAAACATCTCTGTTGTGGTTTTATTTAGAAGAATACGGATGGGAACACATATGGCTTAAGAGAACAAAAAGACACGGGTAAGAAAGGGCGGGACTAATTTCCTGCCCATTTTTTTCCATCGCATACCACAATATCTTGCGGTTTTTTCAAATCATCTAGGGTTATGATTACTGCTATCTGGAAGGTCTTCCACAAGTCTCAAGACTTGCTGTTACTATATGTAACATGCACAGGCTGGATGCAACATTTCTAACTGATATACAAATCCCCGGGGACTTGATGCATACCTGTGGGGGGGGGTATGACATTAGAATAGTTAGTACTTTTGGTGTTGTGAATACATAACGTATTGTTTTTATTATATAAACAACATTATACAAAACAAAATTTCAGCATCCAAAAATGCGACGAATGCCCCAAAAATATATTTAAAATGCCCCGTGAATACGAGTAGTTGAGAAGAAAGTTAACGTAATAAATGAAGTTGCTTGAAAGATTCTAAACGTGGCCATGAAAATTGGCAGATTTAAGGCATTTTGGCCATATGAGATTGGAATAATTCACTGCTTATTTTGAAGGTACCTCCTTTATTTGACAATCCGCAAACCCGCAACAGTAGCCATTTTTCTTATCTTGTATAACTCAACCCATTAATCAATCTCTTGATTTTCTAGTTGCGTGAACAAGTCAATTTCGTGGAAATTTCACGCAACTCGTACAAGTTTTTATTCTTGCAATAATATCATATAGTTAGCCTATAATACAGAAATCGCTTCGCGCAACCCCATGAACGTATATTTTTTGCTGGAAATTGTACCTCAAAAAATATTTTACCGAGTACATCTTTTTTGCTTTACAGATTGTTAATAATAATGTAGATATTGAGATACATGTTTATGGGTTGGTGGTAAAAATGGATCAAACCCTTTTAAAAAACAAGGACATAAAGGCAATCCTGGGCATTCCGGAGCGGCGAATTATCAATCTGTCCGATAAGGGAGTGGTTCAGCCTTTCATAGATTCGGCTGGGGCTGGTAGTCAACGGCGATATAATTACGTAAGTTTATTGGAGTTTGCACTTGCGGAAGCCCTTTTTAAGTTTGGTCTGGGAGTTCACGTCGTGAGGAGGATCCTGAGCGAATTACGCCAGGGGGGTCACCTTCTCTCTTGGGCTGAAAATTGGGATGAGTACTACGACGCGGTGGCGAAAAAGCAGATTCAATGGCTCAAAAAGCAGTATGAGAATCCATTTTTTCGAAGCGTCGTTCTTAGTGATGGAACAGTTCTAGATATAGGCGACCTTGACCTAGATAACTCCACGGATTTAGCACTAGTCAAAAATAAACTCAAACCAGCAAAGCCGAGCGGGCTTCTCGTTTGTAAATTTAAGGAAGACGGGTCGCTTGAGTTGAAACTCGTACCCTGGGATCGGGAGAATCATCTCGCGACCTTATTCCTGGGAGAGTACGCTTACGCCAATGCAGGATTGTTGATCATCGATATAGGTAAAACAAAGGAGCAAGTGGACAAAAGGGTCGAGGCTTACAAAGGCTAGAGTGTAATTTTTTTTGTTTTAAAAGTTACATAAATGTGGATATACAAATCACCACAGTATAAGATTTAATCAAAAAAGGAGTTAAAAAATGTTAACGAAATTGAAAGTACGGATTCTGGAAAAATATCGCACACAGAGCCGGTTTGCGGTGTGCTGCGGGCAGGGCGAGAATTGGATTTCGAGGATAATCCAGGAACGGGATGTGCCGTCAGACGAAAGCAGAAATTTGATTTGCCGTAAGCTGCAAATCAAAAATCCTGCGAAGTATTTTGAGGCGAATCATGGATCCCATTCAGAGAATTAGAAAGGGCATAAAAGAAAGCGGCGCCGTGCCTTTGTGGGACTATGGATTTGACGAGACGCGGGCCTCTAAAAAATCTATTGGTGCATGGAGCTTGCTTACCGAAACGGAAAAGCTATGCGTATCGCGTTTCAATCCATCAAAAACGGCCCGGAATCAAATGATTAAATTTCTCTTGAAAAATTTCGGGTTTAGCCAGCACATTCTCCATGAGCTTTCCGGTCTAAGCCTGGGCCAACTTAAACGAGTGACACCGGAAAAATGAAAAAAGAGTTAAAAATCCTTGTTTTAAGTCAAATACTCGGCATCAGCGAGCAGCGAGTTCGGGAAAGATCCATACAAGAGGGCTGGCCCTATCGCGAAGTCAAGGCTAATGGAGATAAGCGGGCAAGGAAATATTTCGAAATTGAAGGTTTGCCCGTTGATGTAAAAACGAAAGTACTGCAAGCGTTGGCTTCGGATTATCAAAAAAATGTAATCTTGCCACAGCGCGAGGATCTGAATCTTTCCGAAGTTCAATCATTGATACAGCAGTGGAATGACGCACCGGCATGGAAGAGACGCGAAGCGGAGGCCCGATTTGAAATTCTTACAGCATTCAACAGATTCCCGAAAAACGGAGGCCGCAAGCGGGCGGCGAATCGATTTGTGAATGAGTTTGGCGTTCATAATAGTAACCTGGGCGTTTCTGTGGAGTCTTTTAAAATTATTAAAACGATCAGCAGGGCAACGCTCTATAACTACGGGGAAGCCTACCGAAAATATGGCCTGGTAGGGTTTCTTCCACGAGGTAAGGGGAAACCTGGGGGCGTATGGACACCAGACATGGAAACCCACATGCGAGGGCTTCTCGCTAAAAACCCCGATATGCGGGGGATTCGCGTCTGGGATTATATTCGGAACAAGTTCGCAGGGCCGGGGGTTTCCCTGCCAAGCAAGAAAACCGTCAGAACTAAGGTCAAAAAGTGGAAAGACGAAAACAAATCCACTTACGCCTTCATGCGGAACCCGGATCAATGGCGGAGCACTTATCAACTCGCCCTGGGAGACGCGAGCGAGAAGGCCGAATATTATCTCCATTTCATTGAGTTTGATAGCACACCGGCGGATGTCCTTTGTAGAGACGGAAAGCGCAATGTAATCATAGGAGCCATCGATCTCTTTTCCCGAAAGGCGAAAGTCCTCGTATCACCAACGAGCAAAAGCACAGCCATTGCGAACTTGATGCGCTTGATACTCCTCGATTGGGGGCACTTTGATTTCATGGTTGTCGATAACGGGCGAGAATATATCTCAATAGACGTGCAGGTAGCCTGTGACGCCCTCCGTATCAAACTTAAACCCACCTTACGATTTAGCCCGGAATTGAAGTCTTTCATAGAACGATTTCTAGGCTCGCTGACAGTTGGTCTCTTTGAAGAGTTAAGGGGTTTTGTCGGGCATAATCAGGCCCAGAGAAAGGCGATTGAGAGTCGGCAATCGTTTGCCCAGAGAATGGGCAAAAAGGACCAAGTAATCGAGATCGGACTGACAACCCCCGAACTGCAAAACTTTTGTGATAATTGGATCGAGAAGATCTATCACCAACGGATTCATAGTGCCCTGGCTAAATCCCCAGAGGCAAAGGCTGCGGAGAGTACGAGACCTATTCGGAGAATTCCAGACCCGAGAATGCTCGATATCCTATTAGCCCCAGTCGGCTATCCCACCGTTGGAAAAAAGGGCATTCAACGCCAGGGCGCATTTTATATCGCCACGGAACTTGGTGACTATGTGAAACGGAAGGTCGAAATCCGCTTAGATCTCTCAGACGCAGGGCGGATCTACGTTTTTGAAAAGCAATCACGCAAGTTTATTTGCCTAGCGGAGGATGCCTCAATTTCAGGTCTCACAGTTGCGGAGATTAACGAGGCCCGGAATGCTCAGAAAAAGAAAGTACGAGAGGAGGCCAGGGCCTTAAAAACGCTCGCGAAACAGGTCGGAGATCCCATGACTGAGCTACTGCAATCGAAGCGGACGGAGCCCGGCCAGGTCATAGCCTTCAGCAGATTTGAGAAGGTGGAAGGCGGGATGATCGAGGAGGTCGGAAAAGCCCTTAAGGCCCAGGAGCGTGAGGTTGAGGGATTTAGGCCAGATTCGGAAGAACCCAACCCGATGGATCTGACAGAAAATAATTCCAAAATTATTCCCTACCCCCAAGGGCGCCCGTTTTTCAACTCATGCTTGGAGCGCTATAAATGGTTGAAAGCGCAGGAAAATATCAATTTCACCGACCGGGATCGTGAATTCATGAGGGAATATGAGAGCACCCTGGAATATTACCGAATTTTTATCATGCCCTATGAAGCGGGAGGAGCGAAATGAGGAATATTTTTGCCACCACGGCGAACACGGATTTGTTTGTTAATTTATGCACCTCGCTGGAACAGCGAGACGCGGGCATTCCCGGCCTGGGATTGATATGTGGTCCGCCTGGCGTGGGAAAAAGCAGAACGTCGATTTGGTATTGCGATAGGGTAGGCGCCGTATTCGTCAGGGCCTTAGCTACCGCGACGCTCAGGAGCTTCCTCGAAGACTTGGTTATCGAACTCAACCAAGAGCCCGCGTTTCGCACAGCAGATTTATACCGGCAGGCGGAGCGGGCTCTTTCCGAGAATCGACGGCTGCTAGTTGTTGACGAAATTGACAGGTTCATAAGCCACTGGCAGAGCATCGAAATGCTTCGGGATTTGAGCGATCGAACAGGCTGCTCCGTCTTGATGGTCGGAATGGAGAGCAGTGAGCGGAAGCTCGCACGGTTTAGGCACGTCTATTACAGGATGAAGTCCCACATCATGCAATTCACGCCATTATCTGAGGGGGATACAAGACGATTTGTCGATCAAGTTTCTGAGGTTGAACTTGCCGATTCCGCCATCTCTGAAATTTACAAGATCAGCGGTGGGAGGGTCGGCGATATCGTCGCAGAAATTTATCAGGCTGAAAGAATCGCCCGGGCCAATGATTTCAGTACCATTGAGGGGAAACATCTCAAAAGGAGGGCCGCGTGACCACAGCCGGTAGAATTAGGGAGGCCGCGAAACGTTTGGAAGAGTTCCAAATAAGGGAAATCCCTGATGCTATCGAAGTTCGATCATATCGAGAACGCAAGGCCACCCGGGATAGTATTCGTGATTTCTTAAGGCGCGGTGAGATAGAGCGGATTGGATATGGCCTTTACCGCTATATAGGGAGAGAAGAGAGACCGACCTATCGACAAAGGCTCTGGGATATTGCGAGAAGGATGATCCGATTCAATTTGAATGATCTAGAACAGATCACCGAAGCCAGGCGAGACACCGTCAAAGAGTTCTGCTCCTGGATGGTAAGAAAAGAGTACGCGCAGCGGGTAAAGCCGGGCCATTTCAAAGCCATAGGGAGGCTAAGCCCTATTGTTCCGAAATATAACAAAAGGAACGCGCAATGCGATGAGAACGGAAAAGCTCAAGAATAGTTATCTGGAAAACCTCTATAAGGGCTTTTACCAGAACCAAAACAAGAAGATCCACACCGCGAGAAATCAACTCCGAATGAGCTTGGATGAGTGTCGGAAGATCGCGGAGAAGATAAGCGGAAAACCCTCGATAAGCTCTCTGAGCTTAGAGCAGCGGTATAATTTGATCGAGGCCCTCAATCGCCGTGGGGCAACGGTCATAAATCCCCGGCCGCCGAGAGAGTTTGTTTCACCGAAGGGCAGGCGGCAGCTTAATATTACAGGGGATTGCAGGTCGGAAGGGAGCAATGGAAATGCTGCCTGTGCTATGGAGACAAAAGTGGATACAAGCAACCTGTATTCGGTTCATTTAGCCTACTGGGATGCTCGATTTCCGCGCGAACGGCCCGGTTTTCCATCGAACAAGCAGCTCGCATTCATTCAAACGTTATGGGAGCTGTACTTTGATGATGGCCGTCAAGGCCGGGGGTTGAGGGGGTTTGTCTTCCGGCAGACAAGGCACCTTCCCGAAGGCCCGGTTTCGGATCTGGCCTTCCTAAAAAACCAGCACGTGGAGGCCATGCTCACGCCTCTAACGAGAAAGGCTAAAGCTGTGGTGAATTCTAAAAAGAGAATGGATGATGGGAAAAAGGTATAATAAAACGGCCCTTGTTTCAGGTAGGACATCCCTCTCCAATGCTACTCCATCGGAGCCCGGAGCCAAGGGTAGTATAGCCCAAACTGCGCAAAATAAAAGGATAAACGATATATATTTTAGTGAACAAAATGAGTTATCTGTGAGGGCGAAATTTGTTTTTAAACAGCTTGATGAAGAAACGAGAGCGGTGATTCGGAAGGAAAATGCCCTTAAAGCAAACCGAAATGAGCGCATCCGGGAGGTCAAAGGGAAGGGAGTAAATATTGAGATTTTGGCAGAGTTGACAGGGCTAAACAGGTCAACCCTCTATCATATTACAAACCCAAAAGATGATGTACCTGAGTTCTTGCGGCAAGAAGTCATAGATTTAACGGAGGCTTTTAATGGATTTCGGAATACCCTCCTGGGGCTTTTGAGGCAGTGGCAATAATGGCGGAAACCAAGACATTCACGTTTTATGTTAAGGAGAGACCCTCATCAGCAAAAAGTCAGTTAACCTCAGCAAAGAAGATATTTGAGCGGATGAAGCCGCTAGTAGAGGCAGACCAGGAGAGCTTTTGGGTCATTGGTTTGAACAGTGCAAACAGAGAAATTTACCAAGACTGTCTCTTTGTTGGCGGCATGCAACAATGCGTAGTTGATCTAAGAATTCTTTTCAAACGCCTTCTTGCAGTGGGTGCATGTGCCTTTGTCGTGGTTCATAATCACCCAGGCGGAATATGTAAGGCTTCTGTGGAAGACATAAACCTTACGACAAGAATAAAAAAGGCTGCCGATATTCTGGACCTTAACTTTCTCGATCATGTCATAATCTCTGATGATGGGCATTGGTCACTTAAATATCGGGATTTGATGTAAGGGCCTTGCCTTGGGCCTTGCCTTGGCAATAGGGTAGCTCCCGAAGCGCGGAATCCTTCACCGCTTTTGCCAGGGCTCCACAAATGAGGGACAAGCAAGAGGGGCTTGTGATCGCACGAGCCCCTCTTATTTCAAGGTCAAAAATTTATGGGGGAGATCCTCCGAATGGTTGCTTGAGTCCCCCACAGGGCGGGAGTGCCCTGCACATCTCAAGCAGCCTTTTAATCACGAAAGGAGTTAGAACAATGAAAGAATTTCAGTTGATAGTTGGAAGGCGTCTTCCCTTTACGCCAAATGTAGTGGATCGAATTACCATAGACGAGACACAGAGTCGGGTCAATGAATTGATGGGTGTTAGCGATATGGATTTTATCCAGATGAACTCCAAGAGGGCTCCTGATGAATCTGTGGAAGGCATTGACGAGAGTATTGTGCAGGTCGCGAAACTCATGGGCGTGAGTTTGAAAGACATTAGAAAGTATGGGTATAAAGAACCTTCCTCTGAATTGGAAATGGATCGGATTGGAGAAGAAGGGCAAGACATTGACGATGCTGTGTTGCGGGTTGCGAGCCAGATGGGCATTGATTCAGAGGATATCAAAAAGTATGGGCATAAAGAGCTTTCCTCTGAATCCTAAACGTAATCCGTTAATGAGAAAGTATAGAGGCTTTTAGGCTCACTAACTAAAGGAGGTGTAGTATGATAACGGTAGATTTCGATTCTGCAATACGGGAGGTGTTGGCTTCTAGTGGTCAAATTTCCTTTAAACGAGCCTACAGGCTCGACACGGAAAAGTATTCATGGGTTTCCCTTTTTGTCCGTGATCACAAGGCGAGGGGAGAAATTGCCGAATTAGGAAAGAAGATTACTGAAGTCCAAAAATCTCTCATTGATAAAAATGAACTTTGGGAGATATTTTCGGCAGGTGTGGAGCAAACGAGGCGGAATTGGCTGGAGTTGCTCAGAAACAATCTTTCCAAAGCTCAAAGGCATGAGTGTGGTGTTATTGGTGGTTTACACGAGTATGGTGTGATTCGAAGCGAACTGCCCCTTATGGCCGTGACGCTCATTTCATCTGAAGAGATAGGCGATATTATCGCGAGCTTACCAGATGGAGTAAAACGCAAAAAAATCGAGAGAGAGGTTGAGGATATTAGGACCAAAATAGCAGAGCTTGAGGAGATGATAGAAAAGGAACTTTCTCCCCCAGATCGATGGATTTATAACGATACGGGTAAGCGCCTTCCTTATCCTGGTGGGTGCCGGTGGTCAAAATTCGTCGAGGGTTGGACCACGGTGATACGTAGATTTAGTGCCCCCGCCGATATTGAAGGATGCGCTTTAGTCACAGAGGATGAGTTCGCAGCGTTCCACATACTAGAGCTCTCTAAAGTCGGAAAATTAAGTCCTTTGCGGGAGCCCTGGAAACGTTAGGCGTTTAAAAACACGAGAACAGCCGAACTCCTGGGGCGTGAGGATGGCTTGCGCTACTCTTATCTAATGGAGCCTGGAAGTGAATCATATCACTTCCAATTAAATGCCAGAGAAGACGAAAGATCATGGCACCACGAAACAGAATCAGCCTAGAACTCTATGTTGATGACAAGGGCGCCGTCCATGTAAAGCAGTTCGCGACAGACCCATAACCGGAGAATAATCTTTAGAGTGGTTGATCGATGAGCTTAACGCCTGGATCAAGGATAAAGGGGGTAGACTGTTATCGAGCGATTTATATAATCTTGTGAGATGAAAGTTGGCTAAACCTACCAAAGGTCACGGGAAGAGAGATCTGGACTGTAAATTCTATAATGACTGCCTAGATCTCGCGGGGTTGAAAAATTGGAAGTCGTGGAATTGCGAATCCTGTGATTTTTTCAATGCAGTTTTTGGCAAGATAAAGGGTAGGGTAAATATGGCTGAAGAGGATGAAAAGGTAGAAAATACACGGATTTGTTCTGATTGCAATAAAAATCACACCATTTCCCCGAAACACTCGCTCTGTGCCTCGTGTATGGCGAAGCGTTCAAACGTGGCTGGGCGTAAACATAAAAAGCCTACCCAGAGTATGGACCGGCCCGAGACCGTCGATTCTGGGGCAAATATAGAGCTTGTTCTCAAATTGGGGAAGTATAGCGGGCTGCTAGATGAACTCACGAAACTTGCGGAAGAGGAAGTTAGATCTATTGAGGAGCAAGTAATCTGGATCTTGAAGAGATATATTAAGGATAAGGGGGTTACAAAGAGCGTTTAGAGCCAATTTAAAGGTGTTTGTATCGCCTTTTTATGAGATCCTTATCGCCCAGCCTGTGCAAAAAGCACAGGCTTTTTTCTGCCATAAAATTACAATTTTTAGCCTAACAAAATTCTAAAGTCATATGGCCATTATTCTAAAGTCATACGCCTCTTCACAATACCATATTTCAACCGGAAATCATTAATGGATGATGGGTCTGGATTTATCTCTAATCATATGGTCCGTTTACAATTCGGCGCACCTAAATGCACCCTATACGCACCCAGAAACAAAAGAAGGACTTACCCAAAACGGCTAAGTCCTTGATATTCCCTGGTAGTCCCAACGGGAATCGAACCCGTGTCTCCGGCGTGAGAGGCCGATATCCTAGACCGCTAGACGATGGGACCCCCGAAACACTTTGGCTTTGCTCGACAAGAGAAGCACGCAGTAAGAACTAGGCAGTAACAGGAATCCAAACTTTCCGGCCTACACTGCCTGCTACATACTCCTTAATGCCTATAGGAAGAATGGCTGGGGGAAAGGGATTCGAACCCCTGTTAGCAGGGCCAGAACCTGCCGTCCTGCCACTGAACGATCCCCCACCTTCGTCAGCACATACTGTTCCCGATCCTCTCTCTAATGTCAAGGAAAATCTTGTCTCGTTCTTCGATGACGATCCCCAGAATCCATCCGTATCGAACATGGAGTCCTACTTGTGCGATGGTAATGCCGCCAATAAGAGCCGGTACACGAGGGCATACGAAAAATGATCCTATGCTTTCTTTCTGTTTTCCGGCCTGAGTCCGCGAACTGCTGCGCCGGCCCTCCACATCTCCGAGTTTCTTATCTCGGCCAGCTCTTTTCCGAGCTTCTCTTTGTAGTCAGGTGTGCTATTGGATTCGAGCACAATCCTGGTTTCATCGCCGGAAGCCACCCTCTTGTAGAGCTCCTCAAAGAGCGGGGCAACAGCATCCCTGAATCTGGGCTTCCAGTCCAGGGCGCCCCGCTGGGCGGTGGTGCTGCAATGATAATACATCCAATCCATGCCGTTCTCAGCCACGAGGCGAATGAGGCTTTGGGTGAGCTCCTCTACCGTTTCGTTAAAGGCCTCACTCGGGCTGTGTCCATGTTTACGAAGGATGTCATACTGGGCCTCCATGACACCTGCCAGGCACCCCATGAGAACACCCCTTTCCCCTACCAGATCGCTATATACCTCGTTTTCGAAGGTCGTAGGGAAAAGGTATCCGGAACCAATGGCAATTCCCACGGCCAAGGTCCTTTCCCTTGCTTTCCCGGTGTAATCCTGAAAAACGGCATAACTGGAGTTAATCCCGCTACCTGCCACAAAGTTGGCTCGAACACTCCGACCTGACCCCTTTGGTGCCACCAGGATTACATCCAGATTTTCGGGCGGGTTGACCCCGGTCTGATCCCGATATGTGATGGCGAAACCATGTGAAAAGTAAAGGGCGTCACCCTCTTTGAGAAACGGCTTTATCTTTGGCCATACCTCTACCTGACCGGCATCTGAGACCAAAAACTGAATGATTGTCCCCTTTTCAGCAGCCTCGTCCAGGGGAAAAAGCGTTTTCCCTGGTTTAAAGCCGTCACTGACCGCCTTGTCCCAAAATTCTTGCTCCTCTTTCCTCTGGCCAACAATGACATGTATACCGTTATCCCTCATGTTTAATGCCTGAGCAGGACCTTGAACGCCATATCCCAGTACCGCAACGGTTTCATTTCTTAGAACCTTTTGAGCCATCTCCAAGGTAAATTCCTCGGAGGTGACCACATCTTCGATAACTCCTCCAAAATCTATTTTCGCCATAAAAGAACCTCCCGTTCAATTTGTTAAACAATCTCTATTTCTTATTTCGTGACAGGGCGATGGCGCCAGTCCTGGCAATCTCCTTTATCCCCATGGGCTTCAAAAGATCGAGAAACGCCTCTAGTTTCTCGCCTGTGCCGGTCACCTCAATAGTATAGTAGGTCGAACTGACATCTACTACCTTACATCTAAAGATATCCACAAGCCGCAAGATTTCAGCTTTCTGAGCCGGTCTCGCCCTTACCTTCACCAGAGCCATCTGACGCTCGACAAAATTGGTCTGTGTCATATCATGAACCTTGATGACGTTGACCAATTTGTTAAGCTGCTTGTTGATCTGCTCGATAATCAACTGGTCTCCTCTCGTGACCAGCGTTATCCTGGAGACCAGCGGATCCATCGTCGCAGCGACACAAAGACTCTCTATATTGTAGCCGCGACCGCTAAACATTCCTGCAATCCGGGAAAGCACACCTGGTTGATTGTCGACTAACAATGAAATAGTGTGTTTTTCTTCAGTCACCTTTCTTATACCCCCTGTTTAGACAAGCAGCATTTCGGTAATTGATCCGCCCGCGGGGACCATCGGGTAAACGCATTCTTCCCGGTCAACCCAGAAATCCATGATAACTGGTTTTGGCACGGAAAGGCCTTTCTCGAGGACCGGCTCGACTTCCTCAGGTCTTACCGCCCGCAGGCCGACGGCTCCGTAAGCTTCTGCTAACTTCACGAAGTCTGGTGCATCCTCTATATCTGTGGATGCATATCTCTTATCATAGAACAACTGCTGCCACTGTCGTACCATGCCGAGATATTTATTGTTAAGGATGACGATTTTGACCGGAAGCTTATACTGCATGGCTGTTGCCATCTCCTGGATGTTCATCTGAATGCTCCCATCGCCCGCTATATCCACGACGACTCTGTCTGAACAGGCCAGCTGGGCTCCGATAGCTGCCGGTAAACCAAAGCCCATGCACCCGAGTCCCCCAGAGGTGATAAAAGAATTAGGGCGGTCGAAGTGATAATATTGGGCCGCCCACATCTGATTCTGTCCCACTTCGGTGGTGACAATGGCCTGCCCTTTCGTCAAGTCATAGAGCTTCTCGACGACATACTGAGGTTTGATTGTATCTGTTTGGTTATAGGACAGCGGCGCTGTGCTCTTCCATTTGTCGATTTGATCGAGCCATGGCTTGGCTTTTCCCTTATCCATGGTTAAAGCTTCCTCATCGAGGAGCCTGTTCAGCTCAATAAGGGCCATTTTGCAGTCCCCGACTATGGGGATCGTTACCGGGATATTCTTCCGAATGGAGGTCGGATCGATATCGATGTGAATAATCTTTGCATGAGGAGCAAAGGTATCTACCTTACCGGTGACCCTGTCATCGAAGCGGACACCGATCCCGATCAAAAGGTCACACATCCCAACAGACATATTTGCCCGGTATGTTCCGTGCATCCCGAGCATTCCGAGCCACAGATCATCGGTCCCGGGAAATGCGCCCAGCCCCATGAGAGAGGCCGTAACGGGAATATTAAGTCTTCTGGCAAACCCCGTAAGTTTTTCAGATGCACTCGATAAAACGACGCCTCCCCCGGCTAGTATAACAGGCCTTTTGGCATCTTTGATAAGGCTTATAGCCCTCTTAAGTTGCTTAGCGTTAGGCTTATAGGTAGGATTATAGGACTTCAGGGAGGGCTTTGCTAACGAGTGATAGTTTGTTTTGCCCTGAATGATGTCTTTCGGGATGTCCACAAGCACGGGACCGGGGCGACCGGACCGAGCAATGTAGAAGGCTTCCTTGATAGTCATCGCCAGATCCTCTATGCTTCTCACCAAGTAGTTGTGCTTGGTACATGGACGAGTAATGCCGACAATATCCACCTCCTGGAAGGCGTCATTGCCTATAAGGCTCGTTGGAACCTGGGCAGTGAAGACAACTAAGGGGATTGAGTCCATGTAAGCAGAGGCAAGCCCGCTGACGGTATTCGTTGCCCCCGGTCCTGAGGTTACGATGCACACCCCCACAGCCCTCTTTGCCCTGGCATAGCCATCGGCCGCATGTACCGCTCCCTGCTCGTGCCTTACCATGACATGTCGGATCTCAGTACGAGCCAACTGGTCAAAGATGTCGATGACAGCTCCACCAGTCATCCCAAAGACAGTATCCACCCCTTCTTCTTTCAAGACTTCCATCAGGATTTGAGCCCCTGTCAGTTTCAATTCCCTTACCTCCTTTCTTAAGGTTACCGCTCTTAACCCTAAGGCCTAACTCAATGCGTTCTCCCCTTGGTCAACCCGCTTTTCTTGATATATTCCACCAAACCGCCTGCGTCGATTATTGCTCTCATGAAACTGGGGACTGGTTTTGCAAGAAATCGCTCTCCCGTATCCACATTGACTATTTCTCCCGTAGCCAAATCAATGGATACTCGAGAACCTTCCTCAAGACAGGAAGGCGCCTCCACGGACTCGAGGATGGGGAGGCCTATGTTGAAAGCGTTTCTATAAAAGATCCGCGCAAAGGTTTCTGCTATAATCCCACTGATCCCGGCCGCTTTTATGGCGAGAGGCGCATGCTCTCTCGAGGATCCGGAACCGAAATTCTTCCCGGCAACGATGATATCCCCGGGAGAAATCAAATCCATAAAACCAGGCCTCACGTCAGCAAAACAATTTTGAGCTAGCTCATCTTTATCAAAACTGTTGAGAAACCGTGCCGGGATAATGAGATCAGTGTCCACATTGTCTCCAAATTTCCATACCGTTCCTTGTAGTTTCATTTAAAGCTCCTCCGGTCCCGCAATATAGCCCATAACGGCCGAGGCAGCTGCAATGGCTGGATTTGCCAAATATACCTCACTGGTGGGGTGCCCCATTCGACCGACGAAATTTCTATTACTGGTAGAAAGCGCTCTTTCTCCCGCTGCAAGAATTCCAAGGTGACCGCCAAGGCATGGTCCACAGCAGGGAGGGCCGATAACGGCACCAGCATCGATCAGCGTTTCCATAATCCCTTCCTTGAGAACCTCTCGGTATATGGCTTGGGAACCGGGTATGACGATGAGCCTGATTTCCTTGGCCACAGTTCTTCCTTTTAGCACCCCGGCTGCTTCTCGAAGGTCCTCCAATCGGCCATTGGTGCACGATCCAATAAAGACCTGATCCAGCGTAATATGTCCAGCCTGTGATAAGGGCCGGACATTGGCGGGAGAGTGAGGAAAGGCTATTTGGGGTTCGATGGTATCCACGGTTACGGTGATTACCTTTTCGTAGTCTGCACCAGGATCGCTGGTGCAGACAACTGGCTTTCTGTGGGATCTTTCATCCACGAATGCCAAGGTAACCTCATCTGGCTCTATGATGCCGTTTTTTGCTCCGGCCTCAACAGCCATATTGGTCATGGTAAACCGATGGGCCATGGAGAGCTCTTTGATTACGGGACCCGAAAACTCCATGGTCTTGTAGTTGGCGCCATCAACACCCAATTTGCCCAGGGTGAAGAGTATGAGATCCTTACCCCCTACCCATGGACGGAGGAGACCGTCGTATTCGATTCTGATCGTTGGCGGCACCTTGAGCCATATCTTGCCGTTAGCCAGTATGACCCCAAGATCGGTGCTACCGACACCGGTAGAGAAGGCCCCCACGGCACCGTAAGTGCACGTATGGCTATCTGCCCCGATAACCAGATCTCCTGGCACAACCAGGCCCATTTCGGGCAGTATTACATGTTCAATGCCATGACCAATTCGCCCTACCTCATAATAGTGCTCGATTCCATGATCGCTGGCAAATTGCCGCATCATCTTGGCCTGCTCTGCCGATTCGATATCCTTATTGGGGACAAAATGGTCTGGTATCAATGCAATTTTGTGGGGGTCGAATACAGCAGGAACTCCTGTTTCCGCAAAAACCCTTATAGCCAGAGGCGCGGTGATATCGTTGGCCAATGCCATATCGACCGTGACCTCTATCAGGTCTCCCGGGGAAACGTGTTCCAGACCGGCATGGCGGGCGAGTATCTTTTCGGTAATGGTCATGGCCATGTCTTCAATCCTCCTTATTAGCGGCTGCTCTCGATAATTACTAACGAGAGCATGTTATTGTTTGCATTGGACATAACCGTGTGGGATGGTCATGAGGTCTTTTCCTCTGTTCCGAGGCTCACGGGCTGGTTTTTTCAGCGACTTGTTTACGGGGGAATCTTGCCCCCTCCGCATTCCCTTCGACAGGCTCAGGGCTGCGGTTTCCCCCATACCCAAGTCGCGAAAAGAACGGCGCCCTCCCGCCAGTCACAGCCGAAAAGACCTCATGACCATCCCGATATAGCAAACTATTTTATGCTCTCAGTAGTAAGATCCAGGGATACTCACCTTTACTCAAGAGCTTTTGTGAGAGGCTGAGTTTCGCTTCAGATGGTGCAACCTGTTCAATCCATTGATGAAAGCCTTGGCACTGGCAACGATGATGTCAGGATCATTTCCTTTGCCGAGGATCTGAATTCCGTTTTCCTCCAGTCGGACCGTCACACCACCCTGGGCATCAGTGCCGCCGGTCAGTGAATCGATTGAGAAGCTGAGCAGTTTGCATTTCGTGCCCGTCATCTTCGCAATCGTATTGTACGTGGAATCAATAGGGCCCACACCAAATCCTGCCTTCTGTCTTTCTTCACCGTCAATTTCCAGCTGTACCGTCGCTGTGGGGACCGTTGCCGTTCCGCTTATCACATTGAGATACTTAAGCTTATAGATATCAGGAACTCTCAATATCTCTTCAGCAACGAGAACCTCCAGATCCTCATCTACGATTTCCTTTTTTTTGTCCGCCAGCTCCTTAAATCTCATAAAGAGATTCTCAATATCCTTTTCAGACAGGTCATAACCGAGCTTCATCAAACGGTCCCTAATGGCATGTCGCCCGGAATGCTTGCCCATAACCAGACGATTCGTTTCCAGGCCGACCGTGGCGGGCTCTATGATCTCGTACGTTGTTTTATGCTTAAGGACACCATCCTGGTGAATGCCCGCCTCGTGAGCAAAGGCATTCGCTCCTACAATGGCCTTGTTAGGCTGCACCGGGATACCGGTAATCATGGCGAGCAGGTGGCTGGAGGGGTATATCTCTTTGGTATTGATCTCGGTAAAATAGGGCAGGTAGTTTCTCCGTGTATGAAGGGCCATGACAACCTCCTCCAGAGACGTATTGCCAGCACGCTCACCGATACCGTTTACCGTAACCTCCACCTGCCGTGCTCCGGCATTAATGCCTGCCAGAGTATTGGCCGTGGCAAGACCCAGATCGTTGTGACAGTGGACGCTCAAGATTGCCTTGTCAATGTTCGGTGTATGACCCTTCACATAGGAAATGAGGTCTGCAAATTCACTGGGTATTGCATATCCTACGGTGTCCGGAAGATTAACCGTGGTGGCTCCGGCTGAAATGGCTGCCTCAAAGACCTTGCACAGGAAGTCTCGGTCGCTCCGAGAACCATCTTCAGCAGAGAACTCGACGTCCTCTGTGAAGCTTTTAGCGTACTTCACCGCCTCAATTGCCTGGCTAATCACCTGATCTCTATTCATTTTTAATTTGTGCTTGAGATGAATATCAGAGGTGGCAATAAAAACGTGAATGCGGGGTTGAGCTGCCTCCTTTACGGCACCCCAGGCCGCATCAATATCCTGCTTGGAAGTACGTGCGAGGCCGGCCACCTTGATAGTGCGAACCTTCTGCGCGATCATCTGTACCGATTCGAAATCGCCTTGGGAGGAAGAAGGAAAACCCGCCTCGAGGACATCCACCTTCAGGTTTTCCAGCTGGGAGGCGAGGTGGACCTTTTCTGCGGTGTTCATGCTGAAGCCCGGAGACTGTTCCCCGTCCCGTAGGGTGGTATCAAAAACAACAATCTTTTCAGTCATTGTGACGCTCCTTTCATTCCGCTATTGTAAGTGTATCTTCCTGATCAAATAGTAATCTTGATGGTTTCGTAAAAAGTCGACATTGGTGTCATTGCGAGCGAAGCGAAGCAATCTCCTTTAATGTAAGTGCTTGAATTTACGAGATTGCTTCGTCGCTCCGCTCCTCGCAATGACAGGTTAGAAGACTTTTTACGAGTTTATCAATCTTAGCAACGGAAATGAAAGCAAGCGCCAGCCGCAGGGCTATCCTTTCAGACTGCCCTGCGGCTCTTTCCACCTTTTCATAATGAGTTTGAAACATCTTCTCTCCTAGCGCTGTCAAGGCCTTTACAGCTTTGTAAGTCTATTCCGTCTGCTGGGATGTCTTGCCTTTGCTCAACTTAAAGTAGAAGCTGTCCACTAAAGCCTGCCAGCTGGCTTCAATGATATTCTCCGAAACACCTACGGTGTTCCATATGTCTTTGCCATCCATTGATTCTATGAGGACCCTCACTCTGGCTCCAGTTCCGGCACTCCCTTCCAGTACCCTCACCTTGAAGTCAACCAGCCTCATCTCTTTGATTGCCGGGTAAAACTTGCCCAAGGCCTTGCGAAGGGCGTTGTCAATTGCATTTACGGGACCGTTTCCTTCAGCAGCATTGATCTCTTCCTCTTCCCCTACCGATATCTTAATGGTCGCCTGAGACATGACATGGCCTTCCTTGTTTTTCTCATTGATCACCCGCAAAGAGAGGAGCGAAAATGGTTCCTTAAACTGCCCCGTTGCCCGCTTTATCAGGAGTTCAAGCGAGCCTTCAGCAGCATCAAATTGATATCCCTGGTCCTCCATTCGCTTGATCTCCTCAACGATCTTCTTGCTGTCGTAGCCGTTTCCACCTAAGGCAAGATCCATCTCCTTGGCCTTATACTCAATGTTGCTCCTGCCGGAGAGATCTGAAACAAGTACCCGACGTTTGTTACCCACAGTCCCCGGTTCGATGTGCTCATATGCTTTGGGTTCCTTCAGGATAGCGCTTACATGCACTCCACCTTTGTGAGAGAAGGCGCTTCGTCCCACAAAGGGCCTTTCATTCAAGGGCGGGATGTTGGCTATGTCGCTGACATACCGGGACACCTCGGTCAGATGCTTTATTTTCGACTCCTCAAGACACTTCCTGCCGAGCTTTAGCTGGAGGTTACCGATAACAGAGATGAGGTCTGCGTTACCGCAGCGCTCTCCATAACCATTGATTGTTCCTTGGACCATGGTTGCGCCTGCCCCAACAGCAGCCAACGAGTTGGCTACAGCCAAGCCACAGTCATTGTGAGCATGGATACCAAGGGAGGTATGAGGAAACGATTTGGTGACCATTTTCACGATGTCCTCTACATCACTGACCATGGTGCCCCCATTGGTATCGCAGAGCACGATGATATCGGCTTTACCCGTGATTGCCGCCTGAATCGTCTTAAACGCATACTGGGGGTTAGCTCTATAGCCGTCGAAAAAGTGCTCTGCATCGTATATGACTTCTTTGTTATGTGATTTGAGGAGCGAGACTGAATCAAGAATCATGGCCAGGTTTTCTTCCAATGAAATACCCAAGATTTCATTCACATGGAGGTCCCAGCTTTTCCCGAATATGGCAATGGTTTCGGTTTCGGCCTGCAGGAGTGCCTCCAGGTTGGAATCCTTTTCTGCCATGGTGTTCGCTCGTCTGGTGCTACCAAATGCGGTCAGCCGAGCGGGCTCAACCTTGGACTTCTTTGCCATCTGGAAGAATCTCATATCCTTAGGGTTTGAGCCGGGCCACCCACCCTCTATGTAATGAATACCAAATTCTGCAAGCTTTTGGGCGATGCGAAGCTTTTCCTCGGCGGAGAAACTGATCTGTTCGCCCTGGGTGCCATCCCTCAGTGTGGTGTCATAGATGAGGATCTGTTGTTCCATGGTAACGCTCCCTTTGCTCCAACGAAAAACCCGCTATCAGGCGGGCCTGATAGCGGGTTTGGAGACGTTTGAAAAACATCATGCCATTATCAGGCCCGGCAGTTTCAAGCTGCATACCAGGAGGAGGAGCAACAGGGAAGATACTACTATCCCTGCTGCGGCGATAATGACGATAATGTTTAGGTGCACTGAATTCCTTTTATTGCAACGTATCGAAAGTATTCTAGCTTATCTAGGTAAATTCAAATGGTTTGTCAACAGTTTTTTTTGTTCTTCCAGTTATTTCTTTTAAGCAAAAAACGTACCAGACCGGATGAGCGGGCGATGAAAATCTTAGCACATGACCCCGGCGCTGCGCCTCAGGGTTATACATGAAAGAAACGGTCTGCTGAGCAGGGAGATATCTTTTTTTGACTCTGTCCCTGGCCCAGACCTGGCTCATAAGGCATGAGTAAGGAGAACTGAGATGTGAGATACTCTCGTATCGATACAACACTCCGGAAGCTGAGCGCCAGGGCAGGCCTCCCATGGTTCAAAGGAGTGGGCGTTTCAAAACGGCGCACGCAGGCTGGTACCTTAGTGCTAAGGCTTATGGGGCGGTGCGTCGGTTTGAAACGGCCCTGTACGGGGCCTTGTT
>Ga0307380_10001626_pt1 | contig 32789 bp, 26 predicted proteins | sample UN3MG_FD_202239 | JGI IMG/M metagenome (GOLD analysis project Ga0307380, IMG submission 202239) | Soil microbial communities from Risofladan, Vaasa, Finland - UN-3 | ecosystem: Environmental > Terrestrial > Soil > Coastal area > Acid sulfate soil | place: Finland: Risofladan, Vaasa | collected...
GTCCGGTTCCATGGTCGAACTCGCGGAAGCGTGCGGGTGGATTTGGAATACTTATCGGACTGTCGGCAGGCACACGTCCATCTTTCTTTTCTGGATTTTTTCCTTGCTATTGTGCGGGGGGGGGGGGGCGTACATACTACTGATCAGGCTCATCGTGAGCCTGGCCGGCCACAAGGCCGTGAACGGTTACACCAAGCCCAAGCGCTGGGACATCGCCGCGCCGAACCGTTACCTGGCCCGCACGGTTGTCCATGTGGCTGGCGGTGAGGTGGACCGTTACGACACGCCATTCGGCATCCGCACCCTCGCATTCACCGCGCGCAACGGCTTCCTGCTCAACGGCAGGCGCGTCCCGATTCAAGGCGTCTGCAATCACCACGACCTCGGCGCGCTCGGCGCGGCGATCAACGCCCGCGCCATCGAGCGCCAGTGTGAAATCCTCAAAGCAATGGGCTGCAACGCCATCCGCACCTCGCACAATCCGCCCGCGCCCGAGTTGCTGGAAATCGCCGACCGCAGGGGCATCCTGATTATGGACGAGGCCTTCGACGTCTGGCGATCCAGCAAGCGCGGCGACGATTACAGCCAGATCTTCAACGAGTGGCACGAGCGCGACTTGCAAGCCCTCGTCCGCCGCGACCGCAACCACCCTTCGGTGATCATCTGGAGCATCGGCAACGAGGTGATGGAGCAGGGGGATGCCGTGCTGACCAAACACCTCGCCGACATCGTGCGCAGGGAGGACCCGACGCGTCCGGTTTCCAATGGCTACAACGATCCGGACGGCGGCCGCGCTTCCGGGGCGGCCATGGCCCTCGGCGTCATGGGCGTGAACTACTTCTTCGGCCAGCAGGACCGCTGGGACAAAGACCCGCGCTACCAGAACATGCCCACCATGGGCAGCGAAACCTCCTCTTGCCTCAGCTCCCGCGGCGAGTACGACAACCAGAACTGGCAGGTGCCCTCCTACGACCGGGCGGCACCCGGCTGGGGTTGCGATCCGGACACCCAGTTCCGCACCCACGTCCGCTGGCCGCACCTGTTGGGCGAGTTTGTCTGGACCGGCTTCGACTACCTCGGCGAGCCGACGCCTTTCAACTCCGATGAGACCAACCTGCTTAACTTCCGCAACGATCCGACAAAGCGCGCTGAACTCGAGCAGAAGCTGGCCGAACTGGCCAGAACCCGGTCCCCTGCGCGCAGCAGCTACTTCGGCATCATCGACCTGGCGGGTTTCCCGAAGGACCGTTACTATCTCTATCAGTCGCATTGGCGGCCCGATCATCCGATGGCGCATCTGCTGCCGCACTGGAACTGGCCGGATCGCGTGGGCCAAGTCACGCCGGTGCATCTCTACACGTCCGGCGACGAGGCCGAGCTGTTCCTCAACGGCCGTTCGCTCGGGCGCCTCAAAAAGCAACCCGGCCGGGATTTCCGCCTGGTCTGGAACGAGGTGAAATACGAGCCGGGCACGCTCAAGGCCGTAGCGTATAGAAACGGCAGGGAATGGGCCACGGACACCGTCAAGACCACCGGCGCTGCCGCCGCCGTCGCGCTCGAGGCCGACCGCCCCGAAATCCGCGCCGATGGCACAGATCTGTGCTTCGTCACCGTGCGCATTGCCGACAAGGACGGCCTGACAGTTCCGCGGTCTTCCAACCTGGTGAAATTCACGGTGTCCGGCCCGGGCAAAATCGTGGCCGTGGACAATGGGGACGCCACCAGCTTGGAGCCCTTTCAGGCCATGCAGCGCAAGGCCTTCAACGGCCTCGCGCTGGCCATCGTCCGTGCCACACCCGGACACGGCGGCGCCATCGAACTGACCGCCGTATCGGAGGGCCTGCAACCCGCCACGATTTCCATCCGCACCCGGTAAGGAACTGATCCGATGAAAATGATATCTTTGAAACCGTTGTTTTCCACCCTTTTGATCACCGGCGTTGCCGCGGTTTTCCACTCGGCGGAAGCAGCGGAATCCGCAGTCAAGGTGGAAGTGGACTATCCGGCCTTTCTCGCCCGGCAGGACCTGGTTTTCGAGAAGCTCCCGGACCACTTCGACAAGGGGGCCTTCCTCGGCAACGGGATGCTGGGCGCGACCGTCTACCAGACCGGCGAGAAGACCCTGCGCTGGGAAATGGGGCGCCAGGATGTGACCGAGCACCGGCGCGACAACAACCGCCTGCCGATCGGCGGACTGGTGCTGACCACCCGCGGCAAGATCGAGGGCGGGACAATGCGCATGGACCTCTGGAATGCGGAGGTCCGCGGCGAGGTGAAAACCGATCAGGGCACGATCCGCTTTCGGTCCTTCATCCACACCAAGGAGATGGTTCTGTTCATCGACGTGGAGACGGAGGGTGGCGAGACGGCCGCCGCGTTTGCGTGGGATGCGACCATCTGCCGGGATTTCGTGAACTGGCCCGATTCCCACCCCAACGGCTTCTGGAATGAACCGGCCAATCCGCCCGCACGGACGGAGACGGTTGACGGGATCCCGGTCTGCACCCAGGAACGTTACGGCCATGGCATGGACGACCCGAAGGGCGACGGCGGTGAGCACGCCACGGCCTGGACGGAAAAGCAAATCCCGGCCGGGCGCCGCGTCATCCTGTCCATTGCCGATTCATACCCCGCCAAGACCGCCCATGACGAAGTGGTCAAGACGGTCAAGGCGAATGCCGCCGCCGATTTCGACGCGCTCTTGAAATCGCACCGCGCCTGGTGGCACGATTTCTATCCGAAAAGTTTTGTCTCCATCCCCGAACCAAGGGCCGAGAGCTTCTACTGGATCCAGTGGTACAAGCTGGCCTGCGCCTCGCGTCCCGACGGCCCGCCGGTCGATCTGCTCGGCCCGTGGTTCCGCAAAACCGTCTGGCCGCGCATCTGGTGGAACATGAATTTCCAGTGCCTCTATCTGCCCGTCTACACCGGCAACCGGCTCGAACTGGGCGAGTCGCTGGTGAACTTCATGGACCAGAAGCGCGCCAACTTCTTCCGCAACGGCAAAGACATCTGGCACTTCGAAGACGTCGCCACGGTTCCGCACACCACCGACAACCAGGGCCTGGCCGGCAACGGGACCCGCGTGGGCTACATCAACCCCGCCGATTTCCCCTGGGCGCTGCACAATTACTATCAGCACTACCGCTACACGATGGATCACTCCATGGTGACTGACCGGGACAAGCACGCCTTCTACCCCCTGCTGCGCGGCAGCATCAACCTCTATTTGCACATCCTCAAGGAGGGCGGCGACGGCAAATTGCATCTGCCCAGGCTGAATTCGCCGGAATACGCCGACGACGTGGACAACAACTACCAGCTTTCCCTGTTGCGCTGGGGCTGCCAGACATTGCTCAAGCTGAACGACCGTTATCAATTGAACGATCCTCTCGTTCTTAAATGGAAGGAAACCCTCGACAAGCTGGTACCATATGCGGTGGACGAAACCGGACTGCGCATTGGTCCTAACGTGCAGTTGAAGAGTTCGCATCGCCATTGGTCGCACATGCTGATGATTCATCCGCTGCACATCATGACCGACGAGCGGTCGGAGGACCGGGACCTGATGAAGCGCTCGATCCACCACTGGCTGACCGTTGGCGACTCCGGCCAGGTATGGGGTTGGTCCCGCGCCGGCGCGGCCTCGATGTACGCCACCATCGGCGACGGAGATAACGCCATCGATCAGATCCAACGGCACATGGCCGACCAGCGCTTCGTCCGGCCCAATACTATGTACATCGAGACCGATCCCGTCATCGAATGCTCGATTGTGCTGAATCGTTCGGTGCAGGACATGCTGCTGCAAAGCTGGGGCAAGGCGATTCACGTGTTCCCGGCGATACCGAAAGCTTGGGATGCCGCGGTATTTCACGATCTGCGTGCCGAAGGCGCCTTTCTGGTCAGCGCCGCGCGGAAAGCCGGGAAAACCTCCTGGGTCCGCATCCGCAGTCTCGCGGGCGAACCGTGCCGCGTAAAGACCGACCTGCCGGCGGGCATGGTTGTGCGCGTGAACGGAAAACCGATCCGCGCCAAGTCCGTGGGCGAAGGGACCTGGGAATTGCTGCTCGCCAAGGGCGACGAGGCGGTGCTGACGGCCGACGCGCAAACCGACCCGGTGGTCGTGCCGGTGCCTTCGGAATACGAAAATCCCTGGGGCGTCAAGGGCCCCACGCACAAGCCGCCGGCGCTGCCGCCGTCGCCGCCATCGCCGCCGTTGCTGCCGGCGGCGTTGAGCCAGGGCAAGCCGGCGACCGCCTCGAGCACCTGGCCGGACCCGGGTTTCGAGGCCGACAAGGCCGTCGACGGCGATACCTCGACCCGCTGGGGCGCTGCGGGCGGCACGCGCAGCGGCTGGCTGGAGGTCGACCTCGGCCGGCCGGAGTGGGTCGGCCGCGCCGTGATCAGGGAGTTGGCATTCCCCCGCACCCGGCAGTTCGCCGTCGAGTACCTGGACGGAGAGGCGTGGAAGCCGCTCGCCCGCGGAACCACCATCGGCGGCGCGAAGGTGCTCGATTTCGAGCCTGTCACGGCCCGCCGATTCCGCCTGAACATCCTGGAGGCCTCGGAAGTGCCTACGATCGAGGAGTTCGGGTTGTACCCGCCGGGAGAAGGCGGAACGCTGATCAACCCTCAGCACCTTGACCTCGCAGCATTTATAAATGAAAGAGAAATGACCGCGCCGATGTCCACGGGCATGGCTGCCTCTTGCTGCGGATAGGAGGAAAGCACATACGATGAGAATGAACACTCTGAACACCATGAAAGGATACGAAGAGATGAATACGAACAGGCAACCGGTGAATACGAACCCGGTGATTCGAAACAGCAGCGAAGCGATTGGACAACCGCGGACCGCATACCGTCAGCCGCGACGCAACCGCTGTTCAAACACGACAAGGAGCCACACGATGAAGCCCATCCGTTCGGTCCTTCAATGTGCCGCGGCTGGTTTCTTCATCCTACAGTGTTTGACCGGCCTGTCCTCGGCCGACGAGCCCAGCAATCTGCCGCCCATCGAGCCCTTGTTCGATCACGCGGTCCGCGATGTGTGCATCTGCGTCGGCCCGGACGGAACGTACTACCTGACGGGCACCACGGCCGACAACCCGGCCCCTGCTCATGACAAAACCGGCTGGTGGTACGTCAACGAAGGCATCCGGGTATGGAAGAGCAAGGACCTACAGAACTGGGAACCCCTGGGCCTGGTCTGGTCGTTGGATCGGGACGCGACTTGGGGCAAGGAATTCAGGCGGAGCGACAAGGTGCGGGCGGTCTGGGCACCCGAGATCCACTACATGAAAGGAACCTTCTGGCTGACCTACTCCATGAACTACGGTGGATGTGGACTGCTCAAGAGCACGACCGGCAGAGCGGAAGGACCCTATCAGGACGTCAAGAAGGACGGGCCGTTGACCGGGGAAATCGACGCCTCCCTGTTCCAGGACGACGACGGCAAGGTCTATTGGCTCTACATGAACGGCAAGATCGCGCGGATGAATGACGAGATGACCGGCCTTGCCGAAGAACCTCGCCTGCTCAAACCGTCGAATTTCGGACACGTGGGCCATGAAGGGGCCTACCTGACGAAACGAAAAGGGAAGTACTATCTCATCTGCGCCGAGTGGATCGACGGGTACTCCTGCATGGTGGCCTCGGCGGACAACGTTTACGGCCCTTACGGCCCCCGCTACCTGGCCATCCCGCACGGCGGACACAACATGTTCTTCACCGACACCGAGGGCAATTGGTGGGCTACCTTCTGGGGGAACGAAGGCGGGGCTCCGTTCCGCGAGCGCCCGGCGATCCTGCGGATCGATCTGGATGAGCAGGGCCGTGTGCGACCGATGCCGGTGTCGCTCGAGCGGCGGCCGTGGTGGACGGCTTCCCCGCCGCGCAAAACCAGCCCGGCAAGCATGTTCGTCGGCACCGGCAAGGTCGGACTGGAAGCCCCCGCCGACGGGGTCGGGATCGTCTACACGCTTGACGGCTCCGATCCGACCGCGGAGTCCACGGTCTATCGGAAGCCGATCGAGATCACGCGCGACACCGTGGTCAAGGCCCGCGCCGTCTGGCCGGGCGGCAGCCTGAGCCGCGTGGTCGAATTCCCGATGATGGAGGCCCGGCCGGGTCGCCCGCTCATCACGAATCCGGGCTTTGAAACCGGGGCGCTCCACTGGTCGTGCAACTCCGAAGTCCTGGTCGACGCAGACCTGGAGATGGACAACGACGGGGTCCATTACACCCCGCATGGCGGGAAGAAGCATTTCCGGCTGCAGGGCGGCAAAGACCAAACCATCAATCTAACGCAAGCCGTCGCGCTGCCCGCCGGGGACTACGAACTGAGCATGTGGGTCATGAGCCGGGCCAATTCCGCCAACAACCTCGGCCCCAACCTCAGCTTCGAGCTGCTGGACGGCGCCTCGCAGGTCGTCAAGCCCGCCAACTCCTCGTCTCCGGACTGCCTCTCGCCCAAGGGCGCCTACGTCAAGTGGACGCGCCACTACACCGGCCTGGAAAGCGGCGCCTATACCGTGAAGGTCTCCGCCGGCCCAACCGACACGGTGCAGGGCAAGCAAGGCTGGGTGGACGATTTCAGTCTGATGCACAAGGCGGGCCGGTGAGCACGGAACGAAAGTGCCCATTCCCAAGCGAAACAGTAGCCAGTCAAGCAACGCAACCCACTCAATGGGGAGAGAGAAAGATGACCAGAAGCATGCAAATGCAGTCTAAGGCCCTAACCCGAACCCTGCTTACCCTGCTCGCCTGGGCAAGTCTGGCGGTTGCCGTGCATGGCCAGCACAAGGATATCGAGCGACCTGCCGCCTGGAAGAACCTGGTTCCCGGCGGGCGGTTTATGGACCGTTTCGAACCCATGCCGCTGCTCGGGAAACGCACGGCTGACACCTGGGGTGTGGATGCGGTCAAACCGCGCGACGTGCTTAATGGGATCGAGGAAGGGGAATGGTCTTACTGGGGCGGAAACATCCTCCAGGGGGAGGATGGCAGGTATCACCTGTTCGTCTGCCGCTGGCGCGAGGACGACCCCCGCGGACACATGGCCTGGCCTGCGTCCGAAGTCGTGCGATGCGTTTCCAAGAACCGCTTCGGCCCCTACAAGGTCGCGGAAGTGCTCGGCGGAGGCCATAATCCCGAAGCCTATCGACTCAAGGATGGCCGGTATGTCTGTTACGTGGTTGATGCCTACTACCTGGGTGCCACACTCGAAGGCCCCTGGGAAAGGAAGACGTTCCAGTTTGATCCCCGGGACCGCCCCATCGTCGAAGGCCTGTCCAACCTGAGCTTTGTTCAACGCGAGGACGGCTCCTACCTCATGGTGTGCCGGGGCGGCGGTATCTGGGTCAGCCGGGACGGGCTCTCCACCTGGGAACAAATCACCCAGGGCAGCGTCTATCCGAAGGTGCAGGGGCGGTTTGAAGATCCAGTAATCTGGCGAACGACCGTGCAATATCACCTGATCGTCAACGACTGGTACGGCCGCATCGCGTACCACCTCCGCTCCAAGAACGGCGTACACTGGAAAGTCGACCCGGGTGAAGCCTATATGCCCGGCATTGCTGTCTCCGAGGACGGAAAAAAGGAGGAGTGGTACAAGTACGAACGCATGAAGGTATTTCAGGACAAACATGGGCGGGCCATCCAAGCGAACTTCGCCGTGATCGACTACAGTAAGTGGGAAGACAAGGCCAACGATATCCACAGTTCAAAGAACATTGCCATCCCCTTGACCGTCGACCGCCTGTTGACGCTGCTCAGCCAAGAGCGGGTCACCGACGCCACGAAACAGGTGCGGGTAAAAATCCTCGCGGAATCCGGATTCGATCCGCAGAAAGATGTGGCGCTGGAATCGCTGCGCTTCGGAGCGCCGGAGGAAGTCGATTTTGGCCGGGGCGCGCGCCTGTTGAGAACAGAGAAGGACGGCCGGGACCTGGTGGCTGTTTTTACAGGCAAAGGATGCGGCTTCGAGGACCACAACTTCGCCGGCAAACTGCTGGGCCGCACCTCAGGAGGGAAACTGCTCTTCGGCTACACGCGTCTGCCCTGGGTCACCTACGACGAGCCGCTTCTGACCGTGCGTCAACCGCAAGTTGTCGGCCAGGGCAAGAAACGAAGTCTGCGCATCGAAGTTTCCAACCACGGCCAGGTGGCCTCCCGACCGTCCGAGGTCCGCGTGGATCCGGAGCATCTGACGATGCCGGATACGCTGAGCCGGGGCAAGCCAGCGACCGCCTCGAGCATCTGGCTGGACCCGGGTTTCGAGGCCGACAAGGCCGTCGATGGCGATACCTCGACCCGCTGGAGCGCCGCGGGCGGGACTCGCAGCGGCTGGCTGGAGGTCGACCTCGGCCAGCCGGAACGGGTTGGCCGCGCCGTGATCAGGGAGCTGGCATTTCCCCGCACGCAACGGTTCGTCGTCGAATACCTGGACGGCCAGACGTGGAAGGAACTCGCCCGCGGAACGACGATTGCCGGCGCGAAAGTGCTCGACTTCGCGCCGGTTACCGCCCGGCACTTCCGCCTGAACATCCTCGAGGCCTCGGAAGTGCCCACGATCGAGGAGTTCGGCCTCCTGCCGCCGGCCAAAAAGGAGACCGAGCTGACGATCAAGGCCACCTGCCCGGCACTGCGGCCCTATGAGAAGACCCTTCTGGAGATGCCCATCCCGGACGCCTACAAATCGGGCCGGGAGTATCAATTCCTGATTACCACCGGCCTGGAGATGCAGCAGCCCACAGTGTTTACAGCGAAGAAAATCACAATGCCGTGATCCGATAAAACAACAAACAATGAAATGAATTCGATTAAGATTGCACTAGGGAGAATAGCGATGACAGCGAATATTACAGCATACGATGAAATGAAGTCGATTAAGATGGCCCGTCAGCTTCAGGGGGGATGCGCGATGCGAGATGCGGTATAAGGATTGCAGCGATCGTTGTATGTCTCTGCTGTGCGTCCATTGCGACGGCGGGGGACTTGGCAGACGAGGGCAAGGCTGCCCGCCGCTTGGACGCCTCGTTCGTTTGGACCCGGGCCGAACCGCCCGGGAAACAGGAGTATGCCGTTTTCCGCCGGGCTTTCGATCTGGACCAGGCTCCCGCCGAGGCGACCCTGCGGATCTTCGCCGACGTCCGCTATGTGCTTTGGATCAACGGGCGCTACGTCGAGCGCGGGCCCTGTCGATTTGATCCCAAGCGCCCGGAATACGACATTCTCCACGTCACGGGTCACCTGCAGTGCGGCCGCAACGCGATCGTTGTGCTCGTCCACTACCCCGGCTACGTGGTGATCGATGAACCGGTCGAGAAGTTTCCCTGCCAATGCGCACGGATGATGGCCCACCGGCCGGGATTCACCGCGGAGTTGCATTGGACGCCGCGCGGTGGGAGTCCCTTGCGCTTGGCAACGGATGGCTCGTGGCGCGTTTCGACCGAAACCTGGCATCTGCCGTCGCCCCCGGCCTATGGATCGATATTCGAGGTGATTGACGCCCGGCGCGACACCGGCGACTGGACGGCGGTCGACTTCGACGACTCGTCGTGGAAGGCGGCCGTCCCGCTCGACAAGGGACAGTGGGAGCCTCTCCATCCGCGGAGCATCCCCTTGCTCCGCGAACAGGAGGCCGGCAACCTGAGCGTCGTGGACGCTTGCCCGGACACCGTGCAGGTGGGTCCCCTCAACCGCTTGCTGCCGCTGGAACTTTCCGCGGGGGCGAAACTGGTGATCGACTGCGGGCGCGAAATGCAGGCCTACAGCGTGCTGGACTTCGATGCGACCTCCGGCAGCCGCCTGGAGATCGACTATGCGATCCGCTTTTTCGACACGGATCGCGTGCCCAGTCTCGGAAGGGAACCGAAGACGCGCGGGCAGTTCAACGCCTACACGGCCCGCGGGGGGCGCCAGACGTACATGACCAGCGACACCTACGGCTGCAAGTACCTCGTGATCCGGGTGCTGGAAGGCCGGATCAAACTCCACGACGTCCGGATGGTGGACCGCCTCTACCCGTTCCAACGGCTCGGCCGCTTTGCCAGCAATGACAAGATTCTGGACGGCATCTGGGCGATCGGCGTGCGGACGGTGAAACTCTGCAGCGAGGACGCGCACGTCGATTGCGCCGACTCGGAGCGGGCGCAGTGGATGGCGGATGGTTACCGCATGGGTTATCCGGTGTCGCGGGTCGCCCTGGCCGGACCCGGGCGGGTGGTAGAGCCCACCGACGGGAGTGAGTCGGCAAGGGGCGCCGGTTCCCCCTTCTTCGATCCGGTTCCCAGTTCTTCCACCCGTGGCGGCACTTCCTCGGATAGTGCGGGGACAAGCAACGTAAGTCTTTGCGTGACAAAGAGAAAGCCATCCGACGTTCTCGCCGAAAGGGCTTTTTTGAAGATTGGTCGGGGTAACGGGGCCTCGTTCGACGCGGCTGACCGCCTGCATTTGCTGGCCGTTCGAAACCACGAATATGTACTCGCAGATATAATGCTTATTGCGAAGTAATAGCAGCGGCTGTGGATCTCTGCGCCACGGGAATTCCGGGCAGGCAATTCTGCGTGGAAGGCCGGGGAGGGGACATTCTTACTTTTCTGGCTCCTTCCGCGGTCGGCCTGGCGCCGGACCACCTGTGGCTCTACTCGAGCGCTCCCCGACGCGTCACCGACTCCACCGCGCCGAACGGCGTCGCGCTGGCCGGCATCATGAGCGTGCCATAGCCAAGTTGCTCGACGCGCTCTCTTATCTCCTTGCGCGCGCCGGCAATGAGCGATTCGGGAAAGAAACCTCGGTTGCCGAAGAACAAGGCAAACGTTGTTGGGTTCATGGGTTCAACACGCGTGCGGTGCCCTCGATTTCCAAGTCTTCGCGGATCACTTTCACGGCGGCATTGTATGCCGCCTGCTGGGCCTTGGCGAGAGATTTTTTGACCAGCCGTTCATAGGACTGGCGCGTGGCGGTGGCGATGTTGATCTTGCTGATGCCGTGCCGAATCGCCTGCATCACGTGTTCCTTGCGGATGCCGGTGCCACCGTGCAACACGAGCGGCACACCCGTGGCCTAGCGGAGTTTCTCCAAGTGCTCGATGTTCAGCCGCGCCTCGACCTTCTTCTTGTGCCGCGTCGCCGCCGAAATGGCGCCATGCACGCTGCCTACCGCCACCGACAACCAGTCCACCCCGGTATCACGCACAAACCGGGCGGCTTCCTGCGGATCCGTAAACCCCTTACCCGACGCAAACAACTCCTCGTAGGCCGGCATCGGCCCGGCCTCGTGTCCCATCACCGCGCCCAGTTCGCCCTCGACCGCCACGCCGCGCGCGTGCGCCATTTCCACAATCCGCTTCGTCGCGGCAATGTTCTCCGCCAACGGCAAGCGCGAACCGTCCACCATGACCGACTCGTACCCTGCGGTCAACGCCCGCGTGATATCGTCCACGAAGTCCACCCGCTGGTTGTCCTCGTCAATCACCGGGACGTGATCGAGGTGCAACCGCGTGTACCGCGGGTCGCCGACCCGCCGGTATTCCTCGGCTACCGCCTCAAGGCTGCGCGCCTCGAACTTCACCCATTCCAGTCGCGCCACCAGGATGAGGCCGAAACTGGTCGTGTCCCGCAACGCCCACACCGTCGGCTCAAGCATTGGCAGATACGGGATGTTGAACCCCGGCACCGCCGTGCCGCGCGGTTGGCTTCTTGAATCAGGTTTGCGGTTGTTAGCATAGTGCGCTGGCTCGCAGTTCGGATCTTGCCTGCTCGATCAGGCGAATCAAGTCTGTGTTGGCCGCCGGCCAGAGTTCGCTCGCGACCTCGCCGACGCCTCGGCCGGGAAACAACAGGTCGAGCGCCGCCGCCGCGCCCAACGCGAATCGCCTCGGCATGATACCCGCGCCGAGCGCGAGCCGCATCGTACCGATAAGCCGATCGTCCCAGCCGAGCTTGCGGCAGGGGTCGCGCACGACGCGTTCGACTTGGTCGCGCAGGAACGGATTGGTCATGCGTTGCAGCAGATCGTCGGCATACGCCTGAAAGCCGGCGCGAGTAAAGAGAGGATCAAGACCGGCATGTTTCGCAATGAGAGCGGCCCCCGACTCCTCGAGAAACGCCTCGCGGGCCAGCGTCATCAACTGCGGATCCTGGGCCACTTCGCTCATGAAACGATAGCCCCGGCGATGCGCGAGATAGCCGAGCAAGGCGTGGACGGCGTTGTGTCCGTACAGTTTCGCCTCCTCGAACGGCAGCAAGTCCGGTTTCTCCTCGAACACCGTGATGCCGCGGCGAAATCCCGGCAGGCGAATCTGCGTAATCAGAATCCGGTTGAACTCTTCCACCAGGAACGCGCGTGGCAAACCCTCGGCCACCGGCGTCAGCGAACGGTCACCGGTGACGATGCCGCTCATCTTGCCAACGACCGTGTTGAGGAACTGGACGCGACGGTTCGCCCCGACTTGGGGCTCCAGGAGTTCCGCCGCGTGGTTGTGGTTCTCGGCGGTGTACACGACGCACGGCGACGCCTTGCCCGCAAGACCTTCGGCGAGAATTGGCGAAACCGAATCGTAGAACTCCACGCTTGGCAACGCCGTCGCAATCTCCGCCGCCTCCGCCACCGCCGCGACTAGTTCTTCACGGTTCGACGGCACGTTCGGGTTGAAAATCTCCACGCCGGTTACTGCGTGATCTTCAATGTCGGTCCGGGTGGCGATGTTGACGTGATACCGGCCGCCGTCGCGCCGCAGCGCCGCCACCACTTCCGGTATCACCTCGGCCACCACCAGCCGCCTGAAGTTGCCAGAGCGATGGGCCTCGTACAGAAACAAACCGGCTTGAATCGCGCCAAAACCAATACCGACAAAGGTTCGTTCACTCATTGCCCGCTTCCACCAGACGGCCCGCCCCGTCGGCTCGACCACGAGGCGAAACAAGATGCTGAACCCAGCTCCACCGTATCGCCTTGCCAGGCGCTCCTGACCACCACCCCCATCGTCACGACCCCTTCCTTCGTTTCGGCGGGACGTGCGGCCCATCACCTAACAGGCCTTGGGGACGTTGCCGAGTCATCTGGCCGTCTCCTGCAGTCCCAGTCTGGTCTGGACTATACGTTGTCGACGCAAACGGCAAAATCAAGCCCTCGGCGCAAGCCAAGGCTTTTCGGGCCGGTCGGTTCCTTTCGGTCCGGGCACTCCCTTGTTTTGACGCCGGGGACGCGCCAGCGTCTTGGCCTTGAGTTCCTGCCGACGGCTCAAGGTGCGTTCTTGTCGGCCGCAGTATACCTCGTCCGGCGTGACGTTGCCAAGGGCCTCGTGGTACCGCGCGGTGTTGTACCAAGCCACGAACCGGGCGATCTCGGCTTCCAGCTCCGCCGGCGTCTCCCAGACCACCAGGTTGACCTGCTCCTTGCACGATCGGTGGTACCGCTCGATCTTGGCCGTTGGTCTGCGGATGGTACGGCGAGGCCAGGATGTGCCCCAGGCCCCGGCCTTCCAGGTACAGGCCGAAGTCGTGCGAGATCAAGGCCGGCCCGCGGTCGGTCACCAACCGCGGGCGTTCCTCCTGCGGCAGCCGATCCAGTCCCGTGGCCTCCAGGGCGTCTTCCACCACCTCGCTGAACGCCGCCGCATCCTGCGCCGGCTGGAGCCGCCACGCCAAGATCCGGCGGCTGAAGTCATCCAGCACCGAGATCAGGTAATACCAGCCCCAGTTCTTCACCAGCAGGTACGTGGCATCCGTCTGCCATTGCTCGTTCGGCCGACGAGTCTTGACGCGGTACTCCGGCCCGGCCGGGAAGGAGCGGGCCTCGCGTGGCTTGACGTAACCGGCGGCCTTCAGGAGCCGATAGACGGTCGATTCCGAGGCCGTAAATTGGCCCTGATCCGCAATCCAGCAGGCGATCTGTCGGGGCGGCCAGTCGGGGCACTGGAGGGCCACCTCCAGGATCTTGTCCCGTTCCCCGGGCAGCAACTGGTTCCACACGCGGCCCTTGCAGGGCGAAGCGTCCTTGAGGCCCTCGAACCCCTGGGTGCGGAACTGGCGGCACCAGCGGTAGTACGTCGATCGCGGCAGGTCCAGGCGGGCCAGGACCTCGGTGACCCCGAGCGGCGACGCCTCGACGGCCCGTAACAGTTCGATCTTCTCCTGGACGGACATGCGAACGTACCTCCGCCTCAGAGCCCGAGGCTTTTTTTAAGCCGGGCCACGTCGAGCACGGCCTCGGCCAGGGCACGCTTGAGGGCCTCGTTCTCGGCCTTCAGGCCACAGCCCTCGTCGGTGGTGGCATCCCGCCGCGTGTCGCGCACGAGGCCGTTCTTGCCGGCCTCCAGGAAGTCCTTGGACCAGCGGTAGTAGACGGTGGGGGCGATGCTTTCGCGGCGGCAGAGCTCCGCCACGGAGATCTCGCCCCGGAGGCCCTCCAGGACGATGCGGATCTTCTCTTCGGAGGTGAACTGCCGGCGGGTGGCCCGCCGAATCTGCTGTACGACGTTCTTGGCCATGGTTCGGCTCCTTGTCTGGCCCAGCCTATCGGAGCCGACCGGCCGCGTCCACGGGTGGCGGGGGCTCTCCCCCCAGCCCCCGCCACCCCTGGACCTCTCACTTCACCGAATGCTCATCCTTGTGCCAAAGTCGCTGACGTTGAACACATGGTGGAGATGGTTTCCATGCCCATGAAGCTGCGGGGCCAGCCATAGAACGAGCCGCACCAAAGGCAGATCGGATAGCCAATCTCCGTAATCGGAGCTTCTCCGGCAGGAGCGCCGAGGCTTCAAACTGCGCCGGCAAACCCAAAGCGGACACCGCCTTTCGCGCCGCCGCCTGGCCGGTGGTCTTGCTGCGTTTCGTCGTGTTGGAGTGTTTCAAGGGTGTTGTCATCGTTTTCCTTCCTCTCTCACGATATCCCGTATAGCTTTCCGAGCTTCTCGGTTACGGTTCGATAGTGGTCTTCCGCATAGGTTTCGGAATAGCCGATTTCGACAACCAGCTGGAGCGTCGGATCGGCCAGCTCTTCGAGCATGGACAACGTTTTCGGCAGATCGTTGCCGACTCTGACCTTGACGATGATGCCGGAGCCTTTCAGGGCGTCCCGCACCGCGGCCGGCGAGCATGGCGAAGGGTCGCAATCCATGGAAAGGGCGCAGTCGATCATGAAGACTTGCGAAAAATCTTTCAACTGCCGCATGACATGGGGCCAGGCGCCGCACGAATGAATGGCCACGCCGCCGAACGCCTCGCCGAGCCGCTGGTTAAAGGCTATCGCGAACGTGCGGGCGAAGGCGGCGTCGCAGAACGAAAGGTTGTCGTCCGAGAGGGCAATGCCCCGGCCGAAGGGATTGCCATACATTCCATGCCCCGGCCGCATGGCGCAGGGGCCGATGTGTTCGTACTGCACCTTGCTGAATGCGATGATCGTGTCGGTGACCTGACCGAGAAAACGCTTCGCCAGCTCCGGCGTGTCGTAGCAGCCGATCATGAAATTGGTGGCATCGACGATCAGCGTCGCGGTGTCGAAAGGTGATTGTGTATCGGTCAACGAGATCGGTAGGCGGCCGCTGGAACGGGCGTTGATGGCGTCGATCACCTCCAGGACCATCCGCATGACCGGGCTCTTGCGCCAGTCGGGTTGTTCGAGCTCCGCGACCTCCGCCAGTTCCGAGTACCGGTAGTGGGTGGCCGGGGCTTCGCCTTCCCGCCAGACGTAGTTGCAACCGAAGGCATTGGCGAAAACGCCGACGCCGATCCATGGCTCCAGGTACGGCAGTTCGTCCGTGAATTCGAAATCGAGATTCGCGGCAAAGGTCTCCCAGTTGTTCTTCACCACATGCTCGACGCTGTTGCAGTCGTGCCACAGCCGGGAGCCGCCGGGACGTTGAATGACCAGGAACGGCTGCTCCCCATCGACGAACCGCTTGAGCTTCGGGCCTCGCCGCGCCTTGAGCCGGTCATAGCGGTTGATCAGAGCGTTAACGTCCATGGTTTGTCATTCCTTTGAATTGCTTGTCGTACACCCCTGCCTCGCGGGCGGTCCTGAACATTTGCACGATATTCTCCGGCGGGGTCAGCGGCTGGATGTTGTGCACCGGGTTGAAGACGAATCCGCCGCCCGGGGCGAGCTCGCGAACGCGCCGCCGCACCTCCCCGCGGACTTCCGCGGGCGTGCCGAATGGCAGGATCCTCTGCGTATCGCAGCCGCCGCCCCAGAACGACAAATGCTTCCCGAATCGCTCTTTCAGATTGGCCGCGTCCATCCCTTGGGCCGTGACTTGAACCGGGTTCAGGATATCCACCCCGATCTCGATCAGGTCTGGGATGAACTCCGCGACCGCGCCGCAGGAGTGGTAAAACACCTTGGCCTGGGTGTGCGCCTTGATCGTCCGGATGATCCGCCCCTGACGCGGCTTGATCATCCTGCGCCAGAGCTCCGGCGAGACCAGCGGCCCGGACTGCCCCGCCAGGTCGTCCGCGGCGAAATGCACGTCGATGAGGTCGCCGACCTCCTTGAGGAAACAGGTCTGCGCCGCGCAGATCGTGTCCGTCAGGCGATCGAGGAACGCCTCCGCGAACTCGGGCTCGGCCAGCAAGTCCATGAGCCCGTTCTCCATGCCCCGGACGCGGAATATCTGGTTAAACAGGTCGTGCCCGCAGGGGGCCATCCCGAACAGCGCCTTGTCGGTGGACTCCCGCTGCTTTTTCACGCGCGAGCGGAGCCCGCGGTAGCGTGCCGGGTCGGCCGGGTCGGGCCAGGGCATGGCGGCCAGCGCCTCCAGGCTGGGCTCGGGCAGCGGAAAGACCTTCCAGTCAAAATAGAAGGATCCCTTGGGCTTGATCAGCGTCGCCCCGAAGTCGTCCTTGAAGGAGAGCGTTCCATCCCTGTCCTCCTCGATCACTGTCGGCTGAGAGGGTGGGTTGGCGAACATGGGAAGCACGTCTAACCCCAACGCCTCCGCCACGTCCGGGTCAACCCTGGCGATCTGCTGGACAAGCTCCATCGTCTCGACCGGCCTTTCCGGCAGGCCGAGGTGGTCGCGCAGCGCGCGATAGGCCGGGATGACGATCGACGTCACCACCGAGCCGCCCAGGTCCATCGGGACGCGGTCCGGCTCCTCATGGTTCAAAGCGCATCGCACGCGCTCACGCGAATTCAGTATGACGATCTCCTGGTCATTTCCCTGATGCCCACCAGCGAGGCGTACAGCATTTTGTACTGTTGGAACTGTTCGGCATAGGCAAGGCAGCTCGATGCATCTGGCAGGAACGTCCGGTTGATCCGGGCGGCGCGGGCCGCCGCGTCGGCGACATCCTTGTAGACCCCCGCAGCCACGCCCGCGAGCAACGCCGCGCCGAGGCAGCCTGTCTCGGAGCAGTGGAGCGTGTGGACCTTTTTTCCGGTGAGGTCGGCGCGCAACTGGATGGATAAATCGACGCGGGCATTGCCGCCGCTGATGCTCAAGGCCGGGAAATGTCCCACGACCTCCTCCAGCGCCGCGACGTTGACCGCCAGTTCGCAGGCGATCCCCTCGTAAAGCGCCTTGTAAAGATGATGCCGCGTTTTTCCGGAGGTGAGCCCGACCAGGGCCCCGGTCGCACGGAGGTCCCAATAGGGGTTACAGGCGCCGACCAGATGCGGGGTGAAACAAATTCCGGAGGGACCGGGGCACGCAGCGGCGGCCCGTTCATCCAGAACGTCGTACAGCGAACGGTTCTCCCGCTCCGCCACCATCCGGTCCTCGCCGCAGAATTGTTCCACGAACCAACGGGTCGCGATTCCCGCCGGGAAGAAGGCCAGCGTGACGTAGCGATCCGGGACGACGTGGCAATAGGAGTTCAGGTGGTACGCCATCGCCTTGTCCGAGTTCATCGGCGAGGCGGAGACGGCGGCGGCGCACTCATAGGTTCCGGCAGAGAGGGAGACCTGCCCGGGATTGACGGCGCCCGAGCCCAGAGCGCCGCAGGGCTGGTCGTGGCCGCCCATCGCGACGACAACCCCTTCGTGCAGTTCCAGTTCGGCGGCGACCCGGCGCGACAACCTGCCGACCACACTACCGGCGGGGACCGGCTCGGGGAAACGTTCCTTGCCGATTCCGGCGGCGGCGAGGATTTCATCCGAAAGCGTTTTCGTCCGGATGTCAAAGGCCATGGTCCGGCCGGCGAGGGAGAAGTCGGTGCAACAGGGCATTGCCATGCGGGCCAGGACGTAGTCCGCCACGTTCAGGAACTTCACGCCGCGGGAATAGGTGTCCCGGTCGTGCTTCTTCAACCACATGATCTTGTTCAGCGCGAACATGGCGTGCAGCGGCAGGCCGGTGATCGCGTAGACGCGATCGGCGCCGAAATGGTCCCGCCACCAGGCCGCCTCCTCGACCGCCCGGTTGTCCGCGTTCATGACGGCCGGGCCGACGGCGCGTCCGTCCTTGCCCACAGGGATGAAGGTCTCGCCGTGCGAGCTGACGGCCAGCGCCTCCACGGGGTCGCGGCCGGTGGCCGCGGCAATCTCCCGGGTCACGGCGACCATTGCGTCCCAGAACCGTTCGGCGTCGATCTCGACCCTGTTCCCGCCGCGGCTGACGGTGTCGTAGCTTCTGACGGCCTGGGCAACGATGCTCCCGCAGCCGTCGAACGCGGCGCCCTTGCATCTACCGGAACCGATGTCGATGCCCAGGAGACTCATTGGCCGGCATCCTTCAGTCGTTCACTGTGAGCATGATCTTGAAGAACCGCTCGCTCTTCCGCTCGATCATTTCGAACACGGTCTTGATGTCCGCAAGCTTGAAGGTGTGGGTGATCATGCCCCGGGTTCGGACCTTCCCCTCGCGCATCAACGCGATCATCTCGCGGTAATCTTGAGGCACGTACATGGTGGTCCCGGAAAGGCGCAGCTCATGCTGGACGAAGTCCGGCAGGTGCGGAATGTCGTAGCCGTTCTGCAGCACGCCGACCATGACGACCCGGGTTCCCCGGTGGGCAAGCGACAGAATCTGATCCAGCACCTTGCCCTTCTCCCCCACGCAGTCGAAGAAGACGTCGATCTCCCTGTGCCCCCCCGCCAGCCGCGTCAGGCCGTCCGCGAGAGGTTCCCGCGACACGTCGATGACGCCGTCGGCCCCCAATGTGGCGGCCAATTCCAGGCGCCATGAGTCCATGTCGGCGATGTAGACGTCCCGGACCCCCAGCGCCTTGCAGCTCTGCATGCAGAACAGGCCGATCGGCCCGGCGCCGATGATGAGCACCTTGTCCTGGGGCCTGATCTCCCCCCGCTTGGCGGCGTGATACCCGACGCAGGCCGGCTCCACCATCGCCGCGTCATCCAGGCTCATGCCGTCGGGAATCGGCAGCACCATTTTCCGCGGCATGCACATGAACTGGACATGGGCGCCATCGGCCTCGGCGCCGGTGCAGCGCAATGCTTCGCAGAAGTTGTACTTTTCCTCCCGGCAGGCGCGGCATCGGCCGCAGACCAAGTGAGGAATGACCGTCACTCGGGTGCCGACCGCGGGGCCGGCCACCCCCTCGCCCAGCGCCGCCACCGTCCCGGAGAACTCATGCCCCATGACCACGGGGAACGTCACGTAGGGATGACGCCCGTGGTAGATGGTCGGATCCGAACCGCACACACCGACCCGCAACACCTTCACCAGGATTTCGCCCGGGCCGGGCCTGGGAATGTCGGCATGGCCGATCTCAAGCTGACGGGGTTTGACCAGGGTGACACGAAGCATGCGTTTCGCCATGGCTCAAGCCCCTCTCACGCAATTGATGCCCAGGAACTTACAGAACAGCTCCAGGGCGTCGGCCACCTTGGGGTCATGGATGATGGTGCCGTGATGGATGATCCCGGCCTCGACCATCTTGTGCTCCCAGTCACCGATGTCGTTTACCTTGACCCAGCCGTAAGCGCCCCGGATGAAGGGCGGAATGTCGATGATCTCCCCGACTCCGGCGAACATTGTGTACTGGCCGTCGTATTCGACCAGGCGGGCGCAGGTCACCGGGCCGCTCTTGAGCCGGAACTCCATCGCCCCGTGGCAGTTCGGACACCACTGGATCATCCGCTCGTTGCGGAGCAGCCGCTTGGGGCTGTCAGCCGCGCAGAGGCTGCCCGCGGCGTTCCCGCAATGCCAAGCCAGCCAGACGTTCTTCTCCGTGGGATGCAGGTCGGTCCAGTCGATGAAGTCCGGCTTCGCCTCGCCCAGCGCCGCGCAGTAGACCGCCCACATCGACGCCGCGCCCAGCAGATCCACCTCGCAGGCGGTGATCAGCCCCTTCTCGTTGAGCCGGCCGTACGTCGAGCACGCGGAAATCCCGTACCGCTCCTGCAACTGCGTCCAGCAACAGGCGGCCAGCGCCTGGACGTCCAACTCGCGGGCGATCCGCTCCAGCGACACCTCGTATCTCGCCTGGTTGACGATGCTGTTCTCGTCGTGCACGTCGCCGATGGCCGCGCCCCGTCGAATCTCCTGCACGGTTCTCTTGACGTCCGGATCGTCGGGCCGGATCGCGTCCAGCCGCGCGAACGCGGTGGCCAGATCCATGGGCACGACCATCTGGGAGAACTGCCGTTGCAGGTTCTCCTCGCTCCAGAACTGCGACTCGAACAGCCGGGGCCGCGTCCCGATCTGCCCGAGGCGAGCCCCTCTGAACCGGCTGACGGCGCACACAGCGCGGGCGAACAACGCCACCTGATCCCCAAACTGCGGATCCTCCGGGGCGCAGGGCAGCAGATGGACGAACTTGAAGCCGCGGCGCTTGATCGCGGAGGCCGTCATGAACTGCCCGCACCAGGTGTCCGTGGATCGCTCGCCGCTGTCCGAAATCGGTCCGCTCGGCGTGCTGAAATGCAGGATCGGCATATCCTTCGGCAGGCCGCTCAAGAGGGTTCCGACCGCCACCTCCATGCCGAACGTCATGTTGCCGATCAACAGGCCGCGGACATTCTCCTTCTTGAACAGCTCCAGAACCTGCCGGGCCTGTTCCTCCGTGCTGACGCAGCCGTCGCCGGTCATCTCCCGGGTCGGGACGACCAGCTCCAGCCCCGGCACCGATTCCAGCGCCTTGACGCAGCGGTCTCGCATCCGGCCGGCCCATTTGCCGGTGTGCGCATTGCCATCCCACGCGTCCCAGTTGGACGGCACGAAACCGATCCTGACCTTGAACATGCTCCGCTCCTTTCGGGTTACGAAGGATGGCCGCGTCGGTGATTGAGCCCGTCCAACACCGCCCGGCGCAGGCTGTCCTCGTCCATCGCCTGCTGCCTGTAGAGAAACTCGGGATTGGCCGACTTCCCGTAAGCGTTGATCCCGATCCGCTTGAAACGGCAGGAAGAACCCCGCTCCGCGATCCGCGCGCCGATCCCGGCGCCGATGCCAGTGTGCGCGTTGTGATCCTCGTACGTGACCACCAGTCCCGTCCGACACGCCTCGGCGAGGGCGTCGTCATCCAACGCCACGGGACAGGACAGGTTCAGCACCCCGACCCGGATTCCGGCCTCGGCCAGTTTCCGGCTGACGTTGACGGCCCGCCACACCATGGAGCCGCAGGTGACAATCGCCGCGTCGCCGCCGCGACGGATCCAGTCCGCCCTGCCGTATTCAATCGCCGCGCCGCCGCCGTAAAACACCCCGCCGTCCTCGTCCGTCAGCACGGGCAGCTTCGAGCGCCCCATGCAGACCGCAACATTGCCGGCCGTGCGGGCCGCGTAACGGATCATCCGGTCGGCCTGGTTCGCGTCCGCCGCAATCATGGTCTTAAAGCCGTGCAGATTCGCCAGCAGGCTGACGTAATCGACGCACTGATGCGTCTTGCCATCCTCGCCGGCGTCCAGGCCGACGTGCGTGCAGATCAGTTTCAGCGACGTCTCGTTGAAGTCGGCCATCCGCAACTGCCCGTACACCTCATCGACGCCGAACACGCCGAAGTCCGCGTAGAACGTCAGGACGCCGGAGCGGGACATCGCCGCCGCGACCGTCGCCGCGTTGTGCTCCTGGATGCCGCATTCGATCAGGCGTTCCGGCATCGCCGCGGCGAGTCGGCCCAGCCTCATGGAATCAATCAGGTCGCAGTCGATCACGGCGATCGGTACGTCCGCGTTCGCCGCGGACAGGTCGTATATCGCCTCGCCGCACGCGCTGCGGCAGTCCATCGGTGTCGTGTACACTCGCGGCGTGCCGGGACGCACCGACAGCTCAACGGGCGGAAGGCAATTCACCTCGCCGGGACGGACCTGGCTGACGTCCCCGGCTGACGGCGGAAACAGCCCGGCCCAAGTTTCGACGGCGGGAACCTTGCCGTGGTAGCCGTGCTGACCCTCGATCGCTGGAACGCCCTTCCCCATGACCGTCCGGGCCAGGATCACCGTCGGGGAACCGGCCCCGACGGCCGTCCGCAATGCCTGGTACAACGCCTGATGGTCGTGGCCGTCCGTCTCGATCACCCCCCAGCCAGCGGCGGCGTACTTGGCCGCGATGTTCTGCGGCATCACGTCTTCCAGCCTGCCGCTCGCCTGCAAGCCGTTGCAGTCGACGATGCCGATCAGGCGGCCCAGGCGGTACTTGACGGCAAACTCGCGGGCTTCCTGAAGCTGGCCCCCGGCCTGTTCGCCGTCGCCCATGACCACGAACACGCGGCCGGGCCCGCCTTTGATCACCTCCGCCAGCGCCATGCCGCAACCGACCGACAAGCCCTGGCCCAGGCTCCCGCTGGCCCACTCGATCCCCGGAATCTGAAGGCTGGGGTGGCCCTCGTAGATACTGCCGTCGCGACGGAAGGTCCGCACGGCCTCCTCGACGTCGAGCAGGCCGATGCCGCCCATCGCGGCGTAGAGGCCCGCGGCGGTGTGGCCATGGCTGACGACGACCCGGTCGCGGCCGCCGGAGGAAGCCGTCTCCGCGCATAACAGCAGCAACAGGTATGCGTCCAACGACGAGAGCGAACCGCCGACATGTCCTGAACCGGCGGAATGGATCATGCGCAACACGTCGCGGCGCGCGCGGGCGGCCAGGCGCGACACCTCCTGGCGTTGCGCCTCCGAAAGCCGCTCCGCCTTGAAGCTCCGGATGCTCGTCCAGTCCATGTCGCCCTCCTAGCATCAGTGCAATTCCGACAGCGTTTCTTCAAAACGCCGGATTTCGGCGAGGCCGGTCAACACGCCGATGTCGAGCGTGATGGTCTTCCGCTCGCCGGGCTGGAGCCGTTCCAGACGGCCCCGCTTGTCCTGGGCCGCCAGCCCGATGGGAATGCAGTTTCCGGGCTCCAACCCCATGACATATTCCGCCTCGCCCAACTGTTTCCACTGGGTGAATTCCGGAAGCTGGGACTTGTTGAACCGCACATAGAGCCCGACTTCGAGCCTTTCATTAACCACGCCGACGGCGGTCGTGCCGTCCGCCCGGCACGGCATATCATGGAAATAGACCTTTTCCTTTATTCCGTGCGTGGGGGCGTAAACGACGCGGAAGTGGGCGGCATCCGCCGCCGCCACGTCGTCGGCGCTCTCGGTCGATCTGGGATTGCACAGCAGCCGGCTTCCCTCGTCCAGAAGGGGATAGCCGATGTTGATGTGGTACAGGATCATCAACGGCCGGGGTGAGAATCCGGCGTTCTCGATCACGTCGACGAGATGAAGCTCGTTCTCGCCCAGACGGGAGGCGATCTCCCGCCGGAGCGTCAGGTTTTCGCAATGGAGCATGGCTTCGCGCATCCGGCCCGACACCGACATGCGCAACACGCCGCCGTCCCATTCCTCTCTGACGCACACCTGCTCGGCCCCCGCGTTGGCGACGCGACCATGCAGGCCGTGCCGCACCACGCCCGCCGCCGGCTCGTCGTACTCGCTGGGCCAGCCGGCGTTGGTGAGTCCGCAGGTGGTCAGCAGGCCCGCATAGAAGCTCCGCAGCCAGTTGATCCCCTCACTTTCGTAGTAGGCCGGCGCCGTGATCCCGGTCTTGGACATGTATGCCAGCGGCACCCCCTGGTAAAAGGCCCAGGCGATGTCCATCCCGCGTCCCGGCAGGACGGTGAACTCGAAGCCCGTCCCGGTCCGGAAATCGACGGCCTCCACCCCCCTGGCCTTACCGTCGGCCAGCTCGTACCGCCGTAGCCCGGCCAACTGGGAGATATCTCCCATCCGCGCCAACAAGTACCGTTTGTCCTTCACAATCGACAGCGGCTTCATAGGGTGCTCCCGTTGTCCGGCGCACGGAGAAGTCAGGCCTCCGTGCGTCCGTTGCCATTCATTCTACATCCCGGCCGCGTCGATGTCTTCGCTTCTTTTCGGGTGTATTGACTTCGCTTTCGATCAACCAGATAATGAAGCACATCCTGTTCGAGGGTCATATGGAACTGCCGCGGGAATCTGATTTCGAGAATCTGGCCAACTCACGGGAGATGGCGGGGTTCACCAGGATCCTGAAGAACCTGACCGGGGTGGCGATGGCGCTGAACGCGCCCGGGGTGGCGGCCACGCGCATCCATCTGGCCCCGAGCGACGAAAATGGCGTCTGCACGCTGATCAAGACCTGTCCGGAGGGGATCCGACGATGCCATGCCTGCAACCGCCGCTATCAGCAGCGGGCGGCCCGGAGCGGGAAGCCGCTGCGCTATCGCTGCCATGCTGGCTTCATCGACATGGCCATCCCCGTCGTGGTGCAGGGGCAGCACATCGCGACGATCTCGTGCGGCCAGATTCTCCCGGAGCCCCCCAGCGAGGCTGGGCTGCGGCGATGCCGCCGGCGGCTCGCCTGGCTGGACGTCCCGGAGGCCAGGCTCAGGCGGGCCTATTTCCACGCGCCCTACCTCCGGCCGGAGGCGGTTGACAGCGTGCTGCTCCTGCAGGCGCTCTTCGCCCGGCAACTCTGCGACTCCTTCAGGCATCTGCGGGAGCTGGCCGCCCTCGGCGAACGTCCCGAAATCCGCCGGGCCCGCGAGTACATCGAGGCGCATTTCCGCGAGAGCCCGCTGCGTCTGTCAGCCGTCGCAGCCCATGCCGGGCTTTCGCCCGCCCACTTCAGCCAGGTCTTCCATGTCGTCACGGGGGAGCGGTTCTCCTTGTTCGTGCAGAAGCGGAGGCTCGAGGAGGCCAAGCGGCTGCTCGCCGGCGGCGACGATTCCATCGTCAACGTGGCCGCCGCCAGCGGCTTCGGTTGCCTCTGCCACTTCAACCGGGCGTTCAAACGCTCGGAGAAGTGCAGCCCGAAGGCGTTCCGTGCGATGCGGTCCGAAAGAACCAAGGGATAGGGCCGACGGCGCCTGCCACGGGTTATACTCAGCGGGCCAGCACACGGGCCACCGGTGACAACGACCGCAATCGCCAAGCCGCCACGATACGCATCTCCGATTGTCAAGAAACAGGTGACTTGCTATCGCCGCAGCATTCACACTGCATGCCTGAAACGCTGCCAGAAGGCTTCTCGGAGCGGTCTCATAGGGAGAGGGGTCGCCCGCGATTCAGACCTTGCTGGTTGCAGGTACCACGCGGTTCCCTGCGGGCCCGCGATCGGGCGCGGAGATTACACGCGGACCCATTTTTCCGTGCGAGCCGATTCCTTGGCACACTCCATCACGTGCTGGATGTAAAGCCCCTGCTGCAGCCCCGGGTCGCCGGGTTTGCCCTCCGCGACCGCCTGGAGGAAATTCGCCAGGCAGGCCACGTGCCCGCGCAGCCAGCCAATAGTTGCCTTGGGCGTAGGGAACCCGGAGGCTGGCGGCGGGTAGCGCTGGCCCGTGTCGAGCCGCGTCCAGCCGCGCGTCCCGCCGATGGGCTTCTCGGCGGCCGTGGCGTCGTAGACCTCAAGGTGGTGGGGGTCCATGCCGTTAAACCGCAGCGCGCCGTCGGAACCGTGGATTTCCAGCCGCAGTTCGTCCTCCGAGCCCTGGGCGAGTTTCGTGGCCTCGATCATCCCCATCGCGCCCGAGCGATGCCGCGCAAGGACCATTACGCAGTCCTCCGCGTCAACCGGCACCCGGCGCGAAGTGTCGTCAGGTGACGGACGCTCTGCGTAGGCGATACAGGTGGCGGCCATCAATCGGTCGTAGTCCCCCAGCAGGAGGTGGACCAAGTCGAAGACATGAGAGGCCAGATCGGTAATGACGCCCCCGCCTGCGGCGCCAGAAAGTTTCCACTTCAGCGGCGTCTTCGCGGATGCGCTGCCCGCGTGCAGGTACGCGGCCCGGTACTCCAAGACCTTGCCGAGGAATCCGGCCTCGATCATTTGCCGGGCGCGCATCGTGGCCGGGAAGAACCGGTTGTGGAACACGATCTGCGCGGTGCCCCGGTAATCCTTCAGGGCGGCCTCGATCTCGCGGGCTTCGTCCATCGTGGCCACCAAGGGCTTCTCGCAGTAGATGTGTTTGCCGTGCTTCATCGCCGACACCAGCTCATCTTTGTGCAGGTGGTTCGGCGTGCAAATGTGCACGATGTCGACGTCAGGGTCCTCGGTCACAGCGCGGTAGTCGGTCACGGCGTGGGCGGCGCCAACCAGCGCAGCGCCCTTCTCGGCGGTCTCCCTTCGGCCGGTGCAGACGTGCGTGATTCGGGCTTCGAGCGGCACAGGGTCATAGAACAACGGCAGGGTCAAGTAGCCGTAGGCATGCGCCTTCCCTATGAACCCGAACCCGATGATGCCGACGCGATAAGGTTTCATGCTGCTGGCTCCTGCACCCCAGGGCATGGGCCCGGCGCAGCCGCAGAGACGCAGCTGCCCCCCGCGCCCTTGCCCCGCCCGTCCGGCCGCGCCGCCGAGCAACGGGCCTTGACAGCTGCGCTTTCAGAGATGAATCTCATGAACTTCCCCGGAATCCATCGCGTTGCGGCTCGCGGACCCCCGTGGCCGCCGCCATCACGCGGTTCTCCGTGGCCTGGCTCTTGGGAAACTCGTCCACCACCCGGCCCGCCGCCAGCACAATGAAGCGGTCGGCCAACCTCAGCAGTTCCGGCAGTTCCGAGGACACCAGCACGATGGCGGCACCTTCGGCCGCAAGCCGGAAGATCAACCTGTAGATCTCGTGCTTGGCCCCGACGTCGATGCCCCGGGTCGGGTCGTCCAGCAGGAGCACCTTGGGCCGGGTCAGCAGGCACTTGGCCAGCACAACCTTCTGCTGGTTTCCGCCGGAAAGCCGCCGGACGGGAACCGCCACCGAGGGTATCTTGACCTGGAGTTCGGCCACTTTCTCGGCCGCCACCCGTTTCTCGGCGGAAGAACGGATGACCATCCTCCGCCAGCCCTTCGGCAGGCTTGCCAGGGTGATGTTCCGGGCCACGCTCATGCCAGGGATCAGGCCGGTCTTATGGCGGTCTTCCGTCACCAGGGCGATGCCGTTGGCCAGGGCCTGCCGCGGGGACCGAATGAAGACCCGCTCCCCTCCCAGGTACAGGTCGCCGCTGCTTCTGGGGACCGACCCATAGATGGCGCCCAGGAGTTCACTGCGCCCGGAACCGACCAGCCCCGCCACGCCCAGGATCTCCCCGCGGCGAACCGACAGCCCGGCCCGCTCCACGGCGTGCCGGCCCCGGACCCGGGGGTGCGGGACGCTAAGGTTCTCCACCCTCAGGACCTCCGGGCCGATGGACGCGGGCGCCTTGGCATAGAGGGTGTCGAGCGGCCGGCCCACCATGGCTTCAATCACCCGGTCGGCATCGAAGTCCTGGCGCTCAAACGTCCGGACCGCCTGCCCGTCCCTGAGCACGGTGATGCCGTCGGCGATCCGGAACACCTCGTCCAGCTTGTGCGAGATGTAGATGCAGGTCACCCCGCGCCGCTTCAGGCTCGCCACGATGCCGTGCAGGTTGGCCACTTCGGGGATCGTCAGGGCGGAAGTCGGCTCGTCCAGGACAAGAAGACGCGGCGACAGCACCAGGGCCTTGGCGATCATGAGCAACTGCTGCTGGCTGGCGCCGAGCCGCGAGACCGCCTGCCGGACGTCCACGTCCAATCCCACCTGGGCCAGCGCCTCCCTGGCCTTCGCGGCGAGGGTCCGACCGGCCACCACGGAGCCGCGCGCCGGCAGGTGGCCGAGGAACACGTTCTCCGCCACGCCGAGATTCGGATGGACCGCGATCTCCTGGTAGATCATCGCGATGCCGCACCGGGCGGCATCCCTCGGGCCGCGCAGGCGCACCGGCCGGCCGTCCAGGATCACCTCCCCCTCATAGGAGCCGTACGGATAGTACCCGTCGAGGATTTTCATCAGGGTCGACTTGCCCGCCCCGTTCTCGCCGACGACGGCGTGAATCTCCCCCTCCCGCACCGCCAGGTTGACGCCGGCCAGCGCGCGCACGGCCCCGAAGGTCTTACGGATGTTCGCCATTTTCAGGAGGTATTCGGCCATGTCCGTCGCCATGCCTCGGGCCGGCGGCTATTTCCCGCCGCACTGGCTGTAGTACGGGTCCGCCAGGTCCTTCGTGATGATTGTGTTATCGGTATAATTGATTGGCTTAGGGCTGTCCTGGAGCAGCAGTTTCACGCCCTGGTAGCCTTCGTCGTAGATCCCCTGGGCGATGACGCCGTAGATCTTGCCGGCCTTGACCAGGTCGAGGTTCTGCCGGGTGACGTCCATCGAGATGACGTAAATCCTGCCCAGGGTTCCCGTCTCTTCCATGGCCTTGGACCACGAGACGGCCCCGCCGCCCGTACTCGAGAAGACCCCGTTCAGTTCCGGGTGGGTCTGGATCATGTTGATGGCCTTCTCCGTGGCCTTGACGGTCTCGGTGGTGTCCTCGTCGTGCGCGACGACCTTGATGGCCGGGTACTTCCGGGCGAGGCGGCCCGTAAAAATCCTGGCAACCTTGTTCTCGAGGGGGTTGAAGTTGCCCTGCATGATTCCGACGTTGCCCTTGCCGCCCAGCAATTCCCCCAGGCGGTCCGCCGCGGCCACGGCGTAAACTTCCGGATCGGGCCCGATGAAGGCCTTGCGCTTGCTCGCGGGGGCATCCCAGTGAATGGTGACTACCGGGATGCCGGCCTCCGCGGCCTTGTTGATCACCTGGGTGTAGGCCACGTCGTTGTAGGGGAAGACCAGGATGCCGGCGGCCCGTTCGGCGATCGCCTGCTCGACGTAGCCGATATTGACGTCGAGTTCGGCGTTCTCGGCCGCATTCCACTTCGGGGTGTAGCCCATCTCGCGGCAGGCCTTCTCGAAACCGTTCCTGCCGACGAGCCAGACCGGATGGGCCCGGTGGGAGGGGATCATCCAGATGACGCCCTTGTTGGAGTCAGCTTCCTGCTTGCCGCACCCGATCGGCAAGGCCGTCGCCACCGCCAGGGCCAGTGCGATGCCGACAATCTGCCAGCGAAGTAGCGCCATCGCGGTTCTCCTATCTCGCAGAGCCAAAGGTTCCTACAGTCCCAGCCTCGATCGGCGGAAGTGGTCCAGCCCGACCGCCAGGACCATGATGACCCCAAGCACCAAGTTCTGCCAGTACGGCGAAATGTTCACGAGCACCATGCCATTCGACAAAACGGCCATGATGGCCGCCCCGATCATCACCCCGAGAACGGTCCCCACGCCGCCGAACATGCTGGTTCCGCCGATGATGACCGCGGCGATCGAGAGCATTTCCCAGCCCTGGCCGGCCGCCGCGACCGCCGATCCGAGGCGAGATGCCAGGAGGATTCCGGCCCCCGCGCTGGCCACGGCGACGATCAGGTACGTGGATACCTTCACCAGGCCGACGCGGATCCCCGCCAGGCGCGCGACCTCTTCGTTCCCGCCGACGGCGTAGATGGCGCGACCGTAAGTGGTCTTCCGCAGGACGAAATCCGCCACCGCCACCACGGCGATCAGGATCAGCACGCTGTACGGAATGGGGACCTCGCTGTATGGAAGTTTGAGCCAGGCGGCGTTGCCGAAATCACTGAAGGCCGTCGGCAACGGGTAAACGGGCTCGCCCTCGGTCAGGATATAGATGATGCCCCGGGCCACGTTCATCATCCCCAGGGTCACGATGAACGACGGAATCCCCAGACGCACGATGACCAACCCGTTGGCCAGGCCGATCACCCCGCCGGTCAACAATCCCAGGACGACGGCGACAGGAATAGGCACGCCGGCCTGCATCGCCAACCCCGCGACCACGCCTCCCAAGCCAGCCACGGCCCCCACCGAAAGGTCCAGGCCGGCGGCCACGAACACGTAGGTCATGGGAACGGCAATCAGCCCCGTGTAGGACATGTTCTGGAGGATCAGGACGATGTTGCGCTGCGAGTAGAATACGCTCTTCGCAAGCGCGATGGCCAGGCACAGCACCACTAGGGGGATGAAGATGCCCACCTCCGGGACGGAGAGCACCCGTCGCGCCAGACCCGGCGAGACGGAACCGGACTCGGCCGCAATCGCGCTTGGCGACTGCTGCGGCAAGCCCTCGAGGCGGAAAGGGTCCTTCCGGCCTGAATCGCTCAACTCGCCGTCTCCTCGCGCCCTCTTCTCGGCCGTGGCCGCCGGTCACCGCCCCATCCAGCCCCCGCCACCCCTTGGACCTCTCACTTCACCGAACGCTCATCCTTATGCCAAAGTCGCTGACGTTGAACACTGTACGTCTTCAGCGTAAATGGCACAAATAAGCCGTCGGCGGAAGTGAGGGTTTTTGGGTCCGGTCGGCTCCCTTCGGTTTGGGCATTCCCTTGTTTTGACGCCGGCGACGCGCCAGCGTCTCGGTCTTGAGTTCCTGCCCCCGATTCAAGATACTTTCCCGTCGGCCGTAGTATACATCATCCGGCGTGACGTTGCCAAGGGTCTTGTGGTACCGCTCGGTGTTGTACCAGGCGACGAAGCGGGCGATCTCGGCCTCGAGTTCCCCCGGCGTCTCCCACACCACGAGGTTCACCTGCTCCTTGCACGATCGGTGATACCGCTCGATCTTGCCGTTGGTCTGGGGATGGTACGGCGAGGCCAGGATGTGCCGACCATCGAGACGGCCGAGGTGGGCTTCAGGCTCTTCGGCACCCAGATACGCGGCCACCGCGACATCGGCGTGGCCCTGCAGAAGCGGCACCCAGTGCAGCATGTCTTCCACAAGGTGGCGACTGTTTGCTTTGGCATTAGGTCATCTCAACGGAAACGATAGTGCCGAACTAATGAGTTTTCAGTTCGTGGGGCGAACGGGAGGCCCCCACAAGGGGATGCCTCCGTAAACTCAACGTTCGCTGCCGCCGCTCGCGGCACCCTAAAAGTAGAAGGGCCGCGCGAAGCAGCCACTTTCTTCTTTTCCCCTACGGGTCGGGTGCCGCTCGCGAACAGAGGTACTCCCAATAGATATGTATGGGCTGCCCCACGGAGGGCGGCTTCAAAACTTGAGGTGAGAAAATGGAGTACGAACAAGCATTTATCATCGGCAAGCGGCGACGGGCCGATGCGGCCGTCGCTCTCGGCGGCTATGTGCGGGAGCGGGTCACGGATCTCTGTGCCGTGAAACCGAGCAAGGACTCAGGGCTTGATGCACGGGACTGGGAACCCGTAGGCGAGGAGAACTACAAGGAGATCTGCGTCCGCCGTGGCCCCAGCGGTGATGAAGAAGCGTACCTTGTGGTGGTCGACGGGACTGGCTCGCCGAAGGCCTGCACGCAGCGAACGTATCCGCTGCCGCTGGCCCTGCAGATGGTCCAGGCGATCCCCCTGCCGACGTATGCGGGGCCGGGTGCATCGCTCATGGAATTGATCCAGGCCGATGCGATGCGAAAGGCCCAGCGCATCGTGCAGACGCCGGACCTGTAGGGCAATACGGGAGCGGACAAGGAGGTGATGAAACATGGCATGGAGACCGACACGGTATCTGATAGAGGGCGAGCTGGACAATACGGTTCCCGGCAAGGTCACGGGTTGGATGGAGTTTGCCGGTATGGGCCAGAGGGTGACCTTTGACCTGGCCGGCGACTTCCACCGCGACATCCGCGGGGCGAAGATCCACTTGGTGGGCAAGGGCATAAGAGAAGACCCTGCGGCTGCGAAGCACATGGACGGCCTCGCGGTGCACCAGACAGGCAAGGTGGGTGACATCACAGCAGGCCTGCCGCCGCGCGACTACGCAGGCTATCCGTACATCGAGTGGTATTCGAAGGAGAACGGACGCGTAGTCTTGGAACTTGAACCGGAGCAGGTCCAGGTGATCGGCACGCCGATCCCGGCCAGCGAGTCTGAGCCGGTCTCGCGGGAAGAGCAGAACCGGAACATGGCCAGGTTCCTCTGCGAACTTGCCGGGCACGTGAGACAATAGGGCCTCACAAAAGGGCTTGCCCGCTGCGGCGGGCGGGCCCTTCATGCTTTCGGGCAGAAGAATGCTCGATTTGAAGTTGGAGAGGAGGTGATTGTATGGCACAAGGTGATAAGCCGATTAAGGAGTTCCGGGCTGGCGGTGTTCGAGCCAGCATCTGGCGGGACGAGATCCCCGGCCAAGGGGATGAGCCGTTGGAGGTCTTCAGCGTGCGCGTGGAGAAACGGTTCAAGGACGCGAGCGGCAACTGGCAGTCCACGAACCGCTTCAAGCGTCGGGAACTGGCGGACCTGGAACTGGTGGTATTCAAGGCAAGGGAGTTTGTTTCACTGAACGAACGGGAGCCGCAGGAGGGTTGAGGTAATTTAGCCGAGGAGGGCAGGGGTACATCAGCCCCCCTCGGCCTCCCCCGGAAGAAGGGCCGCATAGATCTGGGCGTCGTTTCACCACGAAGCCTCGACAACATGTCCCTAGCAGGCCGCTAAAAAAGTCGCCTTTTTTGTCTTTTTGGATTGACGCATATGGACCGGTGCGCTAACGTGCCGCGCGGGACCTTGAGGAGGCATGCGATGCGCGGACACGTGAGCGGGCAAGGG
>Ga0307380_10001629_pt1 | contig 32749 bp, 26 predicted proteins | sample UN3MG_FD_202239 | JGI IMG/M metagenome (GOLD analysis project Ga0307380, IMG submission 202239) | Soil microbial communities from Risofladan, Vaasa, Finland - UN-3 | ecosystem: Environmental > Terrestrial > Soil > Coastal area > Acid sulfate soil | place: Finland: Risofladan, Vaasa | collected...
AGTTATGGTGGAATCCAAACCCCAGGGCAGGTAAATGAAGAGGCCGTGAGAATCAGGGCCGAATTGAACGAGCTGGAATCCAAAGCAGAATTTCCCATTGAGGTTTTGCCTCTCGCCCTCGTGGACAGCGATCAAAAAGCCGACAAGGCGGCGGGCGTCGACTGCGACGTGCTCCTTGTCTATGCGGCCGGCGGCTGGCAGGTATATAAACTTGCCGCCTCAAAGACGCCGAACATCATGTTTCTGCGGCACAAGTCCGATCATCACTATCTCTGGTACGAAATCGCCCATTGGCGGCTCCTCCGGAAAAACGGCGACACCTTCGAAGAGCCGAATATGGACGTTGACGATATCGTAGTCGATGACTATGACGAGATTCTCTGGCGGTTGCGGGCGCTGTACGGGCTGAAAAATGCCAAGGGCACAACAATGCTCGCAATCGGAGGACTGACAGCCTACAGCGAACCCGGCCAAAGGCTCGGCCCCGCCCATGCAAAAGAGGTCTGGGATTACGACTTCGAAATCGTTTCCGAGGCCCAATTCGCCCAGCGATTGGCAAAGGCCCGGGCGGATGAAAATATCATGAAAAACTCACAGCGGCAGACGGACGAATTACTCGCCTTGCCCAATGTCACCCTCCAGACCAACCGGAAGTTCGTAGTCAATTCGTTTATTGCCCTGGCCGTTTGCAGGGGGTTGATGAGCGAATCGGGCGCGACCAATTTCGGCTTTGCCAACTGCATGGGCAGATCGGTTATCGAGATGCTCGATACCCCGCCTTGTCTGGTATTGAGCCTGGCAAACGACGAAGGTTATACCGCTTATTGCCACACGGATCTTACGCACACTCTGCCCGGCGTGCTGCTTCGCTGGATCGCCGGCAAGCCGACTTTCGTGTGCAATACACATTTTCCACACGACGGCATTTTCACGGTGGCCCATTGTGCCGCCCCCAGGAAAATGAACGGCAAGGATTACGAGCCGGCTAAAATCATGACCCATTTCGAGTCGGATTACGGTGCCGCGACCAAGGTCCGGTACACTAAAGGGCAGATAGTCACGGTTATTATTCCGAATCTAAGATGCTCGAAGTGGCAGGGATTCCGGGGCAAGGTGCTCGACTCGCCTTCTCACCCTGCCTGCCGGTCCCAGATTGATATAGCCATCGACGGTGATTTTCGTAAATTGCTTACCGATATGCAGGGATTCCATGCACAAGTTTGCTATGGCGATTACCTCCGAGAGGTCGGCTATGCACTGAAGAAAGTCGGGAGTATCGAGTGGCAGAATTTCAGCGAGCCTGCTTGACCGATATCGTTTCTTAATCTGCTTATTTGCCTTGAAAACGCTTTTTCCATATCCATTTGAGCAGTAACGAGTGCTCTTTCGCCATGTGTCAACGGTCTCAAAAGAAGTAAGATCCGCAGGAAGTCACCAAAAATCAGTTGAAAATTCGAGAAGGATTTGGTAATCTGAACAAGTCAGAGATTTTGGTAGGACGTTGAAATTATGCATAAGATAAATTCCTTTCGATGGGGTGGAAGCTATCCGCTGCACGTTGAACGCTAAGTCTTTAGAACTGCAGGAGCACCGATTTAATGCTGAACGACACTGGAAGATCAAATATCAAATTTCAACAATTAAAAATGTGGAATCATCGCTTCGCGATGATGACATCCTCAATTTTGCACTTTGCTTTTTTATTTTTGATTTTTTTTCAATCGGCTGTCGCGCATGGGTACGATTGGCCTATGTGGCGGTACAACGCCCAGCGCTGTGCGGCATCTCCCGAACAACTGCCGGCAGAGCTGAATCTGCAGTGGGTTCGCGAGCTGGCCCCTCCGAAGCCCGCCTGGCCGGCAAGCCAGGACAGATTGCAGTTTGACGGTTCATACGAACCCGTTGTTGCGGGCAAGACCATTTTCGTCGGCTCGATGGTCTCAGATAGCGTAACCGCCTATGACACGGAGACGGGGGCGGAGAAGTGGCGTTTTTATTGCGACGGGCCGGTGCGATTTGCTCCTGTGGCGTACAAGGACAAGCTCTACTTCGCCTCGGACGATGGATATCTGTACTGTCTTAATGCCGAGGATGGTTCTCTTATCAGCAAATTTCTCGCAGGCCCCGCCACGAACAAGGTCATCGGCAACGATCGGCTTGTCGGTATGTGGCCCGTGCGAGGCGGCCCGGTGCTATACGACGAAACGATATACTTCGCGGCCAGCATCTGGCCTTTCATGGGGACATTCATCCATGCAATCGACGCCGGGACGGGAGATATCCTCTGGACCAACAGCGGCAGCGGTTCGACGTACCTGATGCAGCCACACAGCAGCCCGGCCTTCGCCGGCGTTGCGCCGCAGGGCTATTTAGTCGCAACGGAGGACAAACTTCTCGTAGCCGGCGGTCGTTCCGTACCGGCCGCTTACGACCGAAAGACGGGAAAGTTCCTGTACTATCATTTGAACAAGTACGGCAAGATGGGCGTCTGCAAGGTCATGGCCTCCGGCGATTATTTCTTCAACGATGGGTCCATATACAAGCTCTCCGACGGCGATGGAATCTCCCGTGCGCCGGCCTCGGTGATAACAGACGACGTTATCATCGGCATGAGAAATAATGCCGTCGTGGCCTATCAGCTCGATCCGGGAGCCAAAAGAGCAAAAGATCTTGGCGCCACAGAGGCCTTGCCGCAGCTTGAGAGAATCCACATGACAGCCGGCTCGCGTGTGTACGGCAGCGGCGAAGATGGTACTATCATGGCGGTTGATATTCCTGTGGAGAACAGCCAGGCCGAAGTCTCATGGCAGGCAAAAGTGGACGGCGAAGTCTGGAACATGCTCGCAGCAGACGGCAGGCTTTTTGTGATTACCCTCGAAGGAAGCCTCTATTGTTTCGCAGAGAATAAAACCGAGCCGAAACGTTATGCATTAGAACCCAAATCCCTGCCGGTCCGCTCCGAACAATGGGCGGACAAAGCCAAACAGATTTTGGAAATGACAGACGAAAAAGATGGATACTGCCTGTTGCCCGGTCTCGGCTCCGGCGGTCTTCTCTATGAGTTAATAAGTCAATCGAATCTGTATGTAATAGCGCTCGATCCCGATGCCGAAAAGGTCGCTGCGATTCGCCGGCAACTTAACGAGGCGGGCCTGTACGGAAATCGGGTTTCCGTTCATGTCGGTGACATTACGACTATGCGGCTTGCCCCCTATATGGCGAATCTGGTCGTATCGGAAGACCTTCAAGCTGCCGGCTCTGAGAAGGGCGACGTTTTCATTGAGCGGGTTTATCATTCGCTGCGCCCCTACGGCGGTACCGCCTGCTTTTCGGTCCCCCAGAGCAAACATATCGCTATTTTCAGCCGAACCTTCAAATCGGAACTGCCCGGCTGTGAGATTGCAAGTTCAGGTAAATTTATCAGATTGACCCGAGTCGGCCCACTACCTGATTCGGCGGATTGGACCCATCAGTATGGTGACTCCGCAAATACCGTGATGTCCTATGACAAAAGTGTGAAAGCGCCGCTGGGCCTTCTATGGTTCGGTGGGCCGTCGAATGACAAGATTCTGCCGCGTCACGGCCACGGACCATCGCCGCAGGTCGTTGCCGGCAGGCTGTTCATCGAAGGGCGAAACATGATTCGGGCGGTTGACGTCTATACCGGCCGCCTGCTGTGGGAACGACAGTTCGAAGACCTCGGCAAGTTCTACGACAACACCTCACACCAGCCGGGCGCCAACGAAATCGGCAGCAACTACGTCACTGTATCCGATGCTGTGTACATCGTCTATGGAGACAATATCCACGTTCTCGATCCGGCTACGGGCAGAACGACGAAGGAATTCTCGATACCGGGCCAGGACAAACCCAACTTCGGCTCGCTGGCCGTCTGGGAAGATCTGCTACTGGCAACTTCTTCGCCGCTTCACGTTCCGCTGACAGATGGAAAAGGGCGTATAATATTACCCAAAGACAGCAAACCGATTATTGACAAGGGCGCCGATTGGCAATATTTAGCCGGTGCTAATCCGGGAAGCGGATGGGCCCAGCCGGACTTCAAGGACATCAAGTGGAAAACTTCAGCCGCGGGATTCGGTTACAGCGACGATGACATCAAAACGACGCTAAAGAATATGAGGAACCGTTACTCGACCGTCTATTTACGCAGCTCATTTAACCTGCCCGAGCCGGGCAAGATCGCCGAGCTTGGATTGGTGGTCAAGTACGACGACGCCTTTATCGCTTACCTTAACGGCAGGGAAATCCTCCGTGTGGGCGTTACAAGCGGCAGCGGGTCAAGAGCATCGGGCGTCGGAAAACACGAAGCTGATAACTGGGAATATTTCAGAATCGACAACCACGCAACTTTTCTGCGTGCCGGAACGAACGTGCTGGCGATCGAGGGACATAACGAAAAGATTGGGGGCAGCGATTTTTGTCTCCACCCCTACCTGGTCACCGTGACCAACGGAAAATCCGGAATCGACAGGAGTACCGGAAGCTTCGCCCTGAATAATATCACCGGCGTGACGTTGAATGCTGACTATGCTTCCGGCAGCAAAATGCTCGTTGCTATGGATCGCCACACAGGCAGTATTCTCTGGCGACGCAGCGCAGAACACTCCTTCCGCCACAACGCCATTGCAATGGCTGCCGGAAAAGTCTTCTGCATCGATGGCATAAGCGACACGAAGCTCGCCACCTTGAGACGCCGGGGGCTAAACTTCGACAATAAGCACACGCTGTACGCATTAGACGCCCGGACGGGAGAACTGATTTGGCAGGCAAACGAGGGCGTTTTCGGAACATGGCTGGCTTATTCAACCGAGCATGATGTCCTGCTCGAAGCGGGAAGCCGGTCCGGTGACAGGGCGAACGATGAAGTGGATAAGGGCATGACCGCTTACAGAGGAACCGACGGCAAAGTACTCTGGAGAACCGACGATAAATATAAAGGACCTCCCATAATCTATCACGACCGGATCATAACTCAAACCGGTGGCGGCAGTGGCTCTGCGGCCGCTGAGGCGAAGGTCTTCGACCTGCTTAGCGGCAAATACGTCACGCGAGAACACGCAATGACCGGCGAGACAATCCCCTGGACGTGGGTCCGGTTCAAGGGATGCAACACGGCGATAGCCAGCGAAAACCTGCTGACTTTTCGCTCGGCCTCAGGCGCTTTTGTTGACTTGACTAAAGGACAAGGTACGGCAAGTATCGGCGGATTTAAGTCCGGCTGCACATCGAACCTGATCATCGCCAACGGCGTGCTGAACGCCCCCGATTATACACGAACCTGCGTTTGCAGCTATCAGAATCAGGCGTCACTGGCACTGATTCATATGCCGGAGGTTGGCTATTGGACGTTTGATTATTATCTGAAGCCGAGCGAGCCGACCCCTGTCAAACAGGTCGGGATTAATTTCGGAGCTCCGGGCAACCGCTACACCGAGAACGGAACGCTATGGCTGGAATTCCCCAGCGTTGGGGGGCCTTCGCCGGATATTCCCGTGCGGGCCAGGTATGATAATCCCAAGTGGTTCCGGCATCACAGCTCGCGTGTGGAAGGCGAGAATAACTGGATCGCCGCCTCAGGCGTTACAGGGCTCAGGGAAGTTGCCGTTCGCATGTTTATTCAACCGGGCAGGAATCCATCCAGCGTTGACGCCTTCGACAAGCACATCGAGAAGATTCCCACATGGTCAGAAGAGCAGATAAAAGGTGCTTTCGAGCAACCTCGACCTTATACCGTGCGCCTGTACTTTGCTGAGACCGAGGAATATGAAATCGGCGAGCGTCTTTTCAATGTCTCCATTCAGGGCAGGCAGGCCCTGGAAGCATTCGATATCGTTAAGGAAGCCGGTGGAATAAATCGGTCCGTGGTTAAGGAATTCAAAGGAATCAACGTAACAGATGATTTAAGGATTACGCTGACTCCAGCGGCAGGACAAGCAGCCCCCCTGCTTTGCGGAATTGAAATCATTGCCGAAGGGTGGTGAGCCGAAAAAGAACTAAACAATCACAACCAGCTTAGTTTTCTTCTCTGCCGATACTTCCTGCTGTCGAAGGTAGACGCGGTCTCAAGTGCGAGGCCCCGGCAATGTCCTTGACCTCAACCAATTTCGCTCCTTTTGCCTCCATCTTGCGTAAAGCTAACTTCGCCTCTCTTTTGTTATGCGAACCCAGAGCATCGACAATAATTCTGACCCTCTTGCCTCGGTGCAGCAGCCCCATGGCAGTCGCCCTGACGGCGTCTTCCGTGCCGGCTCCGATTAAAATAAACTCATCAGCTTCTACTTCGCTAAGCAGCCTCTCTATTCGAGGCTCATCAAAAGGATCGATGCATCGCTTGTGCAAAATGACCTGCCTGTAAGCCAGCAGCACATCGGCCGGCAGAGCGTTTTTATTGTCCGCAGGGAAACTAACCCGATCATTCAGAAGTGTGCACGGGACTTTTTTCTGACCGTCGGTACCGTCAAGGCAATAGCTGATCGCGCTGCAGCCGTTATTGTTGGGATAAACCTCGGCGGTCGAGATAACAGAAACATTCTCATGCCTGGCCCAGGCAATCACCCTGCGAATGTTAGCCAGAACCTCGGCCTGGTTCCTGACGCATGCACGGCCGGTGGGAAACAAAAAATCCTTTTGTGTGTCTACATCAATCAGGAGGCGCCAACGCTGTTTTTCATGTAGTTGCAAAATCATTTTCAAACTACCTATCACAATCACTCCCAACCTGTCCTTAACAGCCCATTTTATATGTGTGCCTATCTAATAGTGCCATCTCGTATGTCATACGTAACACTTTTCCTGACCCCCAGTTATACTTTTCAGACAAAACAAAATAATATAGCAGCTAATGAAGTGAATTATAGGACCATGCCCGATCAGAAATATTTCAGATCGATGCAACGAGCCAGGAATTGCTGCTAAGGAAATGCAGTTATTCAACCACAATTATTTCATGAAAAGTCAGACGAGGAATGGTCAGATGAATCTTGCCCTGGCGATATGTATAGTCCACCTTCCGGCCGAATGGCTCTTCGACCATTTCGCGATCTATACGCTGCCCGATGTTCTTACAGTCATCGCCGGCATGAAAATCAAAATGGATCCCAAAAAAACTCTCGGACCGCTTCAATCTCGGCGGCTCTGCCGTCTGTTCACCAGCCGCAAAGACAGCCACATTCATACAGAGATAAAAAAACAATCCCAAAACCGTAAGTTTCTTTGACATCGTCAGACTCCCACACAACAAATGTTGTTCTATCATAAAAGATCACACCAGAGCCTTATAGACATGGCGGATGTTGTCAACGATATAATTATTGATACGCTCGGTGTATTTCGCACCGACACGGACCTGGACGAAGCGGTCGAAAATCCCAAGTGTCTGCCGGCAGCTATCGGGGCCATACTTTATCTTTTTGCCTTCGGTGCTGTTAAACGAAGGCCAATCCGGATGGCGCGTCCGCTTGTTGATCACGGATTCCTCGATGGGCAGCAGGACCGAGCCGGTCAGCGTGGACGCCGGGACCTTTCGCTGTCTCAGCTCACGAATACAACGATCGCGTGCCGCCTTGTCCTGCATTTCGAAATAGACGGCGTACCCGATGTCACCTTCAGGGTCGGGACGGTGTCGCAGGCGAATGCCGGCGAGCTTTTCAATGCCGCTATAGATGGCATTTGCGTTGCCGCGAAGCTGGGCCAGCATGGAATCGAGCTTGGACAACTGGGCACCCAGTACAGCTCCGGTAAACTCGCTCATCCTGAAGTTTTCCCCCGCGAAAGTGTCCACCCGGCTGGGTCCCGAGCGGTCCAGAAAAAGCCGCCGGATCGTGCCCATATCGTGGAAGCGGGCCGCACGTTCGTAAATGACCGGGGCGCTCGTAACCACGGCGCCGCCCTCACCCGATGTAATCATCTTATTGACCTGAAAACTGTATATTCCAACGTCGCCGATGGATCCGAGTTTCTTGCCGTGATAAGAGCCGCCGACGCACTGCGCGCAATCCTCTAAGACAGCGACTCCGTGCTTGCGGGCGGTCTGCATGATCGTATCCATATCGCACGGCGTTCCGAGCAGATGGACCGCAATGACGGCCCTGGTACGAGGAGTGATTTTTCGCTCGAAGTCCTTCGGATCGATATTTAAGGTGCGGTCGATATCGGCAAAGACCGGCAGAGCTCCGGCGTGGACCACACAGGTATAGTCCGACCACCAGGTGTAAGCCGGGACGATCACCTCATCGCCCGGGCCGATACCCAGGCCGGTCACGGCACAATCCAGCGCCGCAGTCCCCGATGTCACGCCTAGCGCAAAGCGAGTGCCCATGTGTTCGGCAAACTTTTCTTCGAATCGCAGCACTTTTGTCGGATTGCCCGGGCCCCAATACCGGAAGGGAGAGCGGGATTCCAACACATCCAGCAGGGCCTGCTCTTCACGTTCATCGAAGAACTGCGGCCCTATATATCCCGGATCGATGTTCGGCATCGCATTCGATGTTGTGCTCTCCCGGCCCGGCAGCTTCTGTGTGCTCAGGGCAAGGGCCGTACCGGACAGGGCCAGGCAACTTGTCGATAGGAATTCCCGGCGGGTAAAATTATGGTTTTCGGCAATTTTGACAATATTTTCCGCGGTCATTTTCAGCCTCCTTATTCAACCAGTTCTGCCAAGTGACTGTTTCAAATCACTACGTTCGGAGATTGGGCTATTGTTAAGCTATCCGGACAATATCATAAATATACAATCAAGTCCAGCAGTTCGATATGAGGATTTTGAGTGTGAAAAAAGAAGCTTAAGTGTTTGATTTCTCTCTGAACTATTAAGAAAATCAGGAGAGATTGTGCGTATACTAAGATTAGGGGATAACAAGCAGGCTGATACAATTATTAATTGTAAAGCTTCAGGTTGCCGCCAGAGGCCAATATAGCCGTCCCTGTCAGCAACTTCTTTTTTAAGGCTAATAATATTATTACTGTACAGCTTTTGCAACCGGTGCATAAGCAACCCGCTTATGCACACGGATTTCTTCCACGCGCTGCTCCAGCCTTGCTACCTCCGTCATGTTTCCGGTTTTGCGGTGAAGCTGAACCAGAGTCTCCAGCACATCTGCCACGCTCGGGTGATATTCATCAAAAATATTCTCGAGTATATCCAATGCCCTGCCGCATAGATTTTGTGCTTTAGAGTATTTACCCTGATTTATATAAACCTTTGCGAGACTGTTAAGAGCTATGGCTGTTCGATTATTAGTGCCTTGCGAGCTTTCCAAAACTTCCAACGCCCTTTGCAGAACATCCTCGGCTTTGCTGTATTTCTTACCTAAGAGATAGAATTCTCCAAACCGGCTCAAAACATCACACTCAACCAAGTACCCGGAGTCAGCCTGATTTTCAACCGCGCCCAGAGATTTTTCGAGGAACACTTTTGTATTAAGCAAGTCCCCTTTAGCCTCGTATATCCTTGATTTAACCAGCCAGACAGGTATGAGAAGATGATGATTCGGGCCATAGACTCTTTCCTGTATTGGAAGTGCTTTGGAAATTAATTCTTCAGCTTCGGCATATCGTCCCTGCTGTGCATATAGTGATGCCATACTGCTGCATACCTTAGCCGTATAAAGATGGTCAGCCCCATAGCTTTTTTCAATCGAAGCTATCGCATTCTTAAAATAAGACTCGGCCTTTTCATAGTCACCCTGTGCGGCAAGCAGGCGGGCCATATCTACCTTAAACGGTGCAAGCTCCTGATCGTCTTCAAGGGTAAATCCCCGCATAATAGTTAATGCCCGCTCCAGAGTTTCCACAGCCTCCTGGTACCGGGCCTGCCTGCCGTAAATTTCGCTCAGAATTCTCAACGTGTACGCTACATAGGGATGGTTTTGGCCATTCACCTTTTGCTGCAGCTCCAGGCCCCGCTGGCACATTGTCTCGGCCTCAGCCAGCTTGCTCTGGTTCTTATAAAGATACGCCAGGTCAATCATACAGGCACACATTTCGGAATCGGCAGTCTTCGTCTTTTTTGCGAGATTAAGTGCCCTCTCCAAAAGAGGCTGGGCCTTTTCGTAACCACCGCAAGCCATGTAAACTCTTGCCATCGATCGCAGCGAACCGGATGAATAAGCCCTTTGTGCCGGCGCAGCAGATGCGCTAACAATGCCCAGAGAAAGTACAATCGAAACGCAGAATATGACAAAAATACGGTTTGTGCTCTTTCGATTCGTCAAAGGGGAAGTTGCTACCACCATTTTCTAACCCTCCACCCAATAATAGCAATAATTGATTAAAATAATTGATGCGTACTGAATCCGTGCTGGTTATTCGTAAGCACCCTATTAAAATATAGGATATACATTGATTGAGAGCAAAAATGTGATGGTTTTTAAAGCTTCCGGGTGTTCCTAAAATCCTTGTGAGGATTTTTATAAGACATTAGGGTGTCTATTCCTCATTTCAAATGGTATACTCACTTCTTCCTGACCATTTGCGTGAATTATGTGGTTTATTTCGAGGAAAATGGCATTGCTGTAACATATTCCGGAGTTGAATCATCCGAGTCTGTAATTCCGTGTGAATTGCCTGATATCCTATCGATTATGAGTAGGAAACATGACATCTATTGGCAAAATAAAGCGTTTTTTCTACAAATTCCCAGATTAGCGAGCGAGTAACAGAACTTTCCTTGCAAATATAAGTAGAATTTACTAAAATAGTATTTTAATGTTGATCCCTTCCCACCGGTGGGAAATATTGATAGCTGCAAACGACCCTTTTAATCCGTTGCCAGTGAATTAATGAAAAAAAGAGGATGAAAAATCAGATATCTGATATTGAGAGAAGAATATTAGCTGTACTTCAGAGGGGATTCCCGAGAAGTGAAACGCCATATAAGGACATGGCCGAACGTGCGGGTATCGACACAAAACAGCTTTTAGCTGTTCTCGAGAATTGGAAACGCGAAGGCAAGCTCAGACGGATAGGATCTATAGTAGATCATTTTAAGGTGGGTTTGTCCGGGGGAGCTATGGTCGCCTGGCGAGTCGAGCCCGAGCGTATCGAACAGGTCGGCACAAAATTGGCTGGATTTAGGGAGGTCACCCACGCATACGAGCGGAAAATAGCTGAAAACTGGCCATATAACTTATATACAATGGTCCATGGAGCCGATATTCAGGATGTTGAGCAGATCGTTAAGCGTATGAGCCAAGCTTGTGGAGTATCTGATTATCGCATACTGGCAACCCAAAAAGAACTCAAGAAGGTTCCTCCGACATACGTTACCGGATTGAGTGCCGAGAATATAAAGGAAGAAGGATAAGTATGTTTGACCTGCCTTTGCCTGAGATGGCCGTATTTATTCTTGTTGTTGTTATATGTTTCGCAGCAGCGGTGATTGGGGTTCTTCAATTGCTCAGCCAAGGCGAGAAACTCAGGCGATCCCTTTTGGCCCTTGTTTCACTGGCCGTAACACTCGAAACGGTGATTCTTATATTCAGGGCCATAGCGATAAAGGCTGTACCGCTGACAGGACTGTTCGAGTCTATGATTGTCCTTACTATTGTATTTGGCCTGACACACCTCTTTTTAAGTATAGCCATACATAGAGTATGGTTTTCTTCAGTAATGGCTTGGGTAATGCTATTGCTTGTCTTAATGGCGGGTATTGTTGCCGAACCTGCTTCTCAAGCTCACGCTGCGGCCTCTACTCCCTGGGCAATTGCCCATGCTGTTGCGATGATTCTTGGCGGCGCATCGGCAATGCTCGCTACTGCAAGCGCTGTGCTCTACCTCTTTGCCGAGCGAAAGCTCAAGCAAAAGAATCTTCTCCATGTCCTCGGCAAGGTACCCAACATTGAGAAACTCGAGCGTATGAACCTATTCGGCCTTAAATCATGCTTCGTACTGATGACGTTTGGACTGGCAAGCGGTATCGGCCTGGCGGCAACTTCGGCCTCGCTCAATATGACGGCCATCGATTGGCTCACAGACGCTAAAATTGTTCTTATCGCTATTGTCTGGCTTCTTTTAGGGACGATCATGGTACTGTGGAAAACAGTTAAATTAAAGAAAAAGACGATTGCCCATGTAACGCTCGTCGCTTTCGCTTTGATTCTATTTGCAGTAGTAGGCACTTCGGTGTTCTGCGGTACGGGTCATGACTTTGCGGCTTCCGATGTAGAGGCTGCCGAACAGGCAAAATAAGAGCAAGAAATGAAGATTGTAGTATTAGGACTCAACCACAAAACTGCTCCGTTGGAGATTCGTGAAAAGCTGGCCTTCGATACCGCCGAGACGAGCAGGGCGCTTTGCGAGCTGAAGAAGAGGTTCAGCCAGGCTGAGTTCGTACTTATATCGACATGCAATCGTGTCGAGCTGTATTGTGCCGGCAAACACTGCCAGGGAGCCGATACGGCTAAACTTGCCGGGTTCCTCTCAGAGTTCCATGGTATTGAATTAGACAAATTCCGCCAATTCCTCTATGCCTACGAAGATGAAGATGCAGTTAGGCACCTGCTGACGGTTGCATCGAGCCTGGACAGCCTTGTCGTGGGCGAAGTACAGATAATCGGGCAGGTCAAAGATAGCTACAAACTTGCCTGTGCCGCAAAAACGACGGGTAAAATCCTGAATCGGCTGTTTCATTGTGCTTTTACCACCAGTAAGAAGGTATATACGACAACCTCTATCTCGAATGGCCGGGTGAGTGTTGCCGGTGTTGCGGTCGAATTGGCCGAGCAGCTCTTTGCAGATATCTCGTCGGCGAAAGTAGTTGTCATTGGTGCCGGCGATACCGGCCAGTTGCTCGTTCAGCACCTGCTCCAGGCCGGAGCACGGAATATAACTGTCGTTAACCGCTCTTACGATCGGGGTATGAAAGTGGCCGAACAATACGGCATTAAAGCACAGAAATGGGAGCGGCTTAACGAGCAGTTGATTAGCGCAAATATAGCGATAGCTTCAGCTTCGGTGCAGGATTACCTGTTCAGGAAGGACTCATTCAAAGAGATAACAGCCCGTCGCAAAGAAGGGACACTGCTGATTATCGATATAGCCGTGCCGCGGAACTTCGAGCCTGCTGTAAACGAATTGGAGGGGCTTTATCTTTACAGCGTCGATGATCTGGCGGCAGTCGTCGAGCAGAATCGTAAAGCCCGTGAGCGGGATATGGCCAGGGGCATGGAGATCGTCCTTGAAAATGTTATGGACTTCACCGAATGGTTCGGTTCCAGGGATATAGGGCCTCTGATAGGACAGATGAAAAAGCAATTCAAGCAGATCGGCGAGAATGAAATGGAACGGTTCTTCGTCGGAGTCAGGCAGGATGCCTCCTGCAGAGAGGTTATGGAGGCCATGGTCAATCGTGTCGTTAATAAGCTGCTGCATTGCGTGATAAAAAACGTGAATCTCGTGGCCAGGGAAAACGGGGCGACTGAGGCCGCCAAGCTTTTAGACAGTATTGTAAGACAGGCCGAAGAGATAATGTCCGAGCCGGGAGGTAAGGAGGATGCAAAACAGTGAAAGATCCTTCGAAGTCAAAGCAGATTCTGAGGCTCTTGTTTTGGGAGAGCACGATACGGTGCAATTTGACCTGTGCTCACTGCCGGCGTATAGAATCTGACGAACAAGCCCATAAAGATCTTTCAACCGCGCAGGCGAAGGCCCTGATTGAACAATTGGCTGAACTGGGGCGAGGTCAGCCTATGATGCCTGTACTGGTTTTTTCGGGCGGTGAGCCACTCTGTCGCGAAGATCTGTTTGAGTTAGTCAAGCAGGCTCGTTCATTAGGGATAACTGCCGCCCTTGCGACAAATGGGACGCTGATAGACACAACCGTGGCTGAGCAGATACGTGACAGTGGGATCGCGAGGGTATCGGTGAGCCTTGATGGGGCGACTGCGGAGGTTCATAACAAGCTGCGTCAGCTCGAAGGATCGTTTGAAAGTGCGATTGAAGGCATCGGGTATCTTCGTGATCAAAAGGTGCCCTTTCAGATAAACATTACCCTGACCAAACATAACGCCGGGCAATTAGAAGATATTTACGACCTTGCCAAATCCCTCGGTGCAGTAGCAGTGCACATATTTATGCTTGTACCAGTCGGCTGCGGGCAGTCTCTGGCGGAAACTGATATGCTTTCACCCGAGCAGTACGAGCAGAAATTACTCGATATCTGCAAATTGGATGGTCGAGGTGAATTACAAATGAAAGTGACCTGCGGCCCTCATTACGAGCGTGTCATCAGGCAGCAGGGTTTGTACAAATCCCGTATGGAATCAGGCCATGGCCGAGGCGATGTTCCGGGCAGGAGCGGGCACAGAGGAGCATCGAAAGGATGTCTGGCCGGCCTCGGAGTGCTGTTTGTCGGGCATCAGGGCGACATTTTCCCATGCGGTTACCTGCCGGTCAATTGCGGCAACGTGCTTGAAGAGAAGCTTTCAGATATATGGTACGGCAGCAAAGATCTTGCACGGATGCGTGACAGCAGCGAACTCGAAGGTAAATGTGGCGTCTGCGGGTATAAACAGGTATGCGGCGGGTGTCGGGGCAGAGCATACGCCGGCACGGGTAATTATATGGCCGAAGAGCCTTTTTGCGCCTATGTGCCGCCCGAAGTAACTCGTTAATCTCTATTAGGTTTTTTTACAGGTTGTTCTATGATAAATATCAGCAAATTATATTGTGACCAGGTCACCCCGGGCGATTGGCTTCGCTATGGAGCCAGGGGCTCGGGCGAGCGTGAAGGTGAAATCGTCCCAAAAACAGCATCCGAGAGACGCCCTATCGTCGTATGGAACATCACCAGGTCGTGTAATCTCAAATGCGTGCATTGTTATAACGACAGCGGAGTATTAAAAGCCGACGATGAGCTATCGGCAGACGAGGCCAAAACCGTATTGGATGATCTTATACAGTTCGGTGTTCCATCGGTCTTATTTTCCGGCGGCGAACCTCTGACTCGTCCCGATCTGTTTGAATTGATCGGATACGCAGTCGAGCGAGGCGTACGGACGGTCATTTCAACCAATGGAACCCTCATAACAACCGATATGGCGAAAAAAATAAAACAGCACGGAGTTTCATACGTAGGTATAAGTCTCGATGGCATAGGCGAAATCAATGATAAATTCAGGGGCGTAACCGGTGCGTTTGACAGGGCCGTGCAGGGCATAAAGAATTGCCAGGATGCCGGCGTGCGGATCGGCCTTAGATTAACTTTGACCAAAAAGAATGTTCAGGATTTGGAGAGTTTATTTGGCTTTTTCGAGGCAGAGAACATTGAGAGGGCCTGCTTCTACCATTTTGTCCCAAGCGGCAGAGGAGGGAGCATGGCAAGTGAGGACCTTACACACGCTCAAAGCAGAGAGGCCGTTGATACAATATTAGCAAAGACGAGACAGTATAAACAAGCAGGCAAGACTACCGATATATTGACGGTTGATAACCATGTAGATGGCGTATATCTTTATCTGAAATTAAAGCAGGAGGATCCAGCACGCGCAAACGAGGTCTGGAAGCTACTAACCTGGAACGGTGGAGGTATGTATAGCAGCGGGGTTGGGATTGGCTGCATTGATTTTCACGGCAAAGTTCATCCGGACCAGTTCTGGTGGCATTATGAACTTGGTGATATACGTCAAAAGCCTTTTAGCCGGATTTGGACAGATACGAGCGATCCCCTGCTGAAAGGTTTGAAAGAACGCCGCCAGCATATCATGGGAAGATGCAGACTTTGTAAGTTTTTTGACGGCTGTGGCGGGAGTTTGCGGGTCCGGGCAGATTTACATTTTGGCGATGCATGGTCTCCTGACCCAGGATGTTATTTAACTGACATTGAAATCGGCTTGGATGAGGAAAAACAAGCGGAATTGGAACGCAGCGGGGAGATTTTTCAGATGCCTAATTAGTTTTCGCATACCTGCTCTGAGGAGGGATTGCCACAAAGTTGACTTTAGAATGATTGGTTAGAGTTTTTCATTTAGTATAAATTCTCTACATGTAGAATAACACAGATAGGCATATGTGGCGATTATCGTTTTTTTCTCTTTTATGAGATTATACTCTTGTTTTTTTGGTAAAATACATTAAAATATATATTGCATGGAAAAGAACATATTGAAAGGCCTCGAACTTTTGAGCTTGTATAACACTATTATTGTGCAAAGAAGGGCGAAAATAGAATATGTCCGTAGAGTCTGATGTTATAACCAGTCGTATGGACAAATCAAGTCAGTGTACGCGTGAAGCTCTTGTAGAGCAGATACTTTGGCTAATCCGTCTTAGGTGGATTGCGGTTGGAGCACTAATAGCATCTGCTCTATTGGGTCGCTTTGTCTTTCCTGTTCTGGTCGCTCCAATTCTGATTTACGCTTGCGCTGCGGTATTGCTAACCTGTAATATTCTCTACTTCCTGGCAGCTACCAAGAAAACGGAAAATGCACGGCCGAGAGATATATTTTTAGGAATGATACAGGTCGAATTTGACCTGATTATACTGACGGCAGTTTTACATTTCTCCGGCGGTGTTCTTAATCCGTGTTTTCTTTTCTATATATTCCACGTAATCATAGCTGCGATAATACTGCCCCAGAGCTTGTCATTTGTTGTAGGCCTGACAGCTATACTTCTCTTCGGCCTTTTAGAAGTTAACGAGCTTTATGGAGGTTCTTTTTTAGGATATTATCCTCTTAGGCTTTCTTCTCCAGAAGGCCCGTGGAGAAATCCTTTATATTCACTTGTTGTATTTGCCGCATTTTCCTTCACCGTGATGCTGGCCCAGTACCTGACCAGGATGATAATTATACGAATGGCCGCCAAGGAGCTTGAAGCGGCGAGAAACAGCGATGTTCTCAAGGCAGTCATAAACGCAATGTCGGAAGGATTAATATTTGTAGCAAACGATGGAGACGTGGCGATTTGCAATCCAGCAGCAAATCTCTGGAAACGAGATGGAGTTTTCAACAAGCAAGAACATTCGTTCGAAGATTTCCCACGTCCTATGGCGGAGATGTTAAGCGGTGTTGTTTGCCCTGATGATAATGCTCCGGCAGCGGAAAGAGCGATTTCATTCGAGACCACCGGCCCCGAGAAGGGGTACGTGGAAGCAAAGGGCTGCCCGGTCGTGGGTATCGATGGAAAGAGGCTGGGATACGTTATTGTAGGTCAGGATTTAACAGAGCATAAGAAGCTCGAGACTGATTTGCGGGAACGAACCGAAGAGGTAACAGCAATAAACGAACTCCTGAAGATGTCACGTATAGAAATGGCCCAGCGAGAGAAGATGGTCGCAATCGGTCAGATGGCAACCGGCATCGCACATGAAATAGGTAATCCTCTGGCAAGTATTTCTTCGGTGGCACAGTACCTGGTCAGAAAGCTTACTGCGCAAGAACAAAAGGAACAACTTCTGGTTATACAGTATCACGTCAGCCGAATTTCGAATATTCTCAGGCGAATGCTGAGTCTGTCGCGACCGGCTACGGGTGAGTACAAGTGGACAGATGTCAACTCATTGATAGAAAACACTTTGTCACTTATCAACTTTGACAAGCGTGCAAATTCCGTCACTATAGAAAACACTGCAACTCTTGATTTGCCGAAGGTGTGGCTAAATCCGCAGCATTTTGAGCAAGTATTTCTCAACATCTTTATCAACGCTTTAGATGCAATGAACGCCAAGCCGTATGAGGGGGAACATCTTCTCAGGATAACAAGGGCATTGAAGGACGATGTGATTGAGATTAAAATCAGTGACACGGGGATTGGAATGAGTCCTGAAATCTGTAAACGGGCCTTTGATTCGTTCTTTACGACCAAGGAAATTGGTAAGGGAACAGGCCTGGGACTTTTTATAAGCCATAATCTTGTCACGGAAGTGGACGGTACGATTGAGTTGGAATCAGAGATTGGTATAGGTACTACGGTAATAATCCAAATCCCCCTGAGAACCAGGAGGGAGCTGATTAGTAGAGATGATCGGCAGGAAGGATTTTTTGAGAGAGCCAAAGCTGTCTGAGTGACACGACAGCTATAATGTTGTAATTTTTGACATGGAAGAATATTTGCTGAATAAAGGTGGTAACAATCGATGAGTAGAAAAATATTGTTGGCAGATGATGAAGCAACCTTCAGGGAGACTTTCGCAAAGGTTCTTCAGGAAGAAGGCATGGCTGTAACGGCAGTAGGTAATGGTACTGATGCTATAGATGCGGTTACGAAGGAGTTATATGCGGTGGCCATACTGGATATACGAATGCCTGGAGCAGATGGCATAAAGGTTCTGCGTGAGATTATGCAAATAAGACCTCAGACACGCGTCATAATGATCACAGCTTTTGGCACGGTTGAGATGGCCGTCGAAGCGATCAAGCTTGGTGCTTCTGATTATGTGGTCAAACCGGTAGTAATGGATGATATATTGATGAAAATCCGTCAGAACCTGCGATATATTGAGCTGGATGAGGAAAACGAGCAACTTAAACAGGAACTGAACGGTCACTTTGATATTGGACAAATCATAGGCAAATCTCCGGCGATAGAAAATGTTTTTGAGATGATTCGTAAAGTGGCGCCGACGAAGAGCAACGTATTGATAACAGGCGAAAGCGGCACCGGCAAAGAATTAGTTGCTCGTGCCATACATTCTCTGGCTTCTCAAAACAGGAGGCGTTTTCTTGCAATTAACTGTAGTGCGATACCGGAAAGCCTGCTTGAGAGTGAATTGTTCGGACATGTAAAGGGCAGCTTCACCTCCGCCTGTCAGGACAAGAAGGGGCTATTTGAATGCGCTCGCGGCGGAACTCTGTTCTTGGACGAAATCGGCCACATGCCTATGAGCTGCGAGGTGAAACTCCTGCGGGCGGTGGAACACAAGCAGATAATACCCGTCGGCTCAACGGATTCTGTTGACATTGATTTACGGCTAATCGCCGCCACGAACAAAGACTTGATAAAGGAAATCAAAGAAGGGCGGTTTCGAGAAGACTTGTATTACAGGATGAATGTAGTGGGTATCCATCTTCCTCCGCTGCGTGAGAGGAAGAAAGATATTCCACTTTTAGTGGAACACTTCATAAAGAAGTATAACGCAGAGATGGGCAAACACTGTATCGGAGTTAGTGACGAAGTTATGCGGCTGTTCATGGGTTATGAGTGGAAAGGTAATATAAGAGAGATGCAAAACGTGATCGAGCGGGCGGTAATATTTGCCGAAGATGATGTCATAAAAATACCGGATATCGGGTCGTTAGGCTACCACTCAGTGACATTGAGTGAAGAAAACCAAAGCCTTCAGGCGGCTGTCAGAGTATACGAGAGGGAGCATATCTGCCGGGTATTAAACGAACATGGTTGGAACAAAGTTGAAGCGGCTAAGGCCTTGAATGTTGGATTGTCGAGTTTATACCGGAAAATAGACGAACTGGAGATTGATTATCAAAAACACAAGCATAGCAGGAAAGAAAAGGTTGCGAGTTAGATTATTAGGAATAAGCCAATAGTTTTAGATCGAAAAGTTCAAGCGAAGATTCTGGAGACAAACAGATGAAAGTTAGAAAGTCAGCGGCATATGCGCTGCATGCATTGATGTATATGGTCAGGCACAGTACACAGTTACCCGCCACAACTGCCATGATCGCCAAGGCAGAGGGGATACCGTCCAACTATCTTGCCAAGATATTTCAGCAGCTTGTTAAAGCGCGTTTTGTTAAGGCAGTCAAAAATAAAAACAGAGGATATGTTTTTGCCAGGCCGCCGGAGGAGATCAGCTTACTTGAACTGTTTGAAGCTGTTGAAGGCAGCCCATTATTTGATGATTGCTTCTTGAGACATTGCGAATGCGGTGGAACTAAGGAGAATTGTCGTATTTTTTCAGTCTGGACCAATGCCACAAAACGAATCGAGGAGTTACTTGCGGAGACAACGGTGGCAACTGCCGCATGGAGTCACCCTGAGCATCGCTTCTTAAGCCTGCCGGAATCACTGGCCGGCCCAAAGAGTAAGAAAAAAACAAGGCTGGCTCAGTCAGGAACGATACCTTTATAAAGGATTAAAGTAAATCCCAGGGTATTTGACAATATTGAGAGCGTACAACTGAGTGATATACACTGCCATATGGCTTAATAAACGGCACAGCTACTATATTCTCCGCTATTGGCTCGATGATAAATACAGCTCCTTTGACCCGGTCAATGATCTGACTGTGTCATAATCTCGGCGCTGATACCATGTTTCTTTGCTTCTGCTTGTGTTGGCGTTCCAAGGCAATAAGCCTTGACCTTTGGCGGTACATGGCCGAATTTTTTCACAAATGCTCGCACGGTAGAACCGCTTGTGAAGAGTATTTTATCGATATGTTCGAAGTCGACATCCGCAGGCTCTATTTCAACGGTCATATACGCAGGAACTTCTTCAACCGCCGCACCCATCGCTGCGAGTCCCTCGGGCAATTCACGAGAGGCAACTTTCGCCCGAGGCAGAAGCACCCGTTTGTTTTTAATGTCCATTGTACCGAATTTTTCGAGGATGCCGGCACTCGACTCATTATCCGGGACCAGGTCAGCCAAAATACCAGAACCGGCAAGCTCTCCGGCAGTCGTCTTACCAATAGCAGCAATTCTCACGGAGGCCAGCAATCTGGCATCAGAACCCATCAGTCGCAGGCGTTCAAAGAAGAACCTCACACTGTGGGCACTTGTAAATATCAACCAATCAAATGTTTCCAGCCGTCTTAGTATTTCATCAAAGTGTGAGTAATCTTCCAGGCCCACACATTTTACTATCGGCCGATGTACTATGGTGCCGATGTGTACATATTTTTCCGGATGTGTGCCGAGGACAAGCACTTTCGGCTTTTTGTCGAACCAATTCAATTTTTCCTGAAGCTCCACTACCTTGCCGACAATGAAAACTGCAGGAGTACGTAAATTGGCTTCTTGAACCTTCTGGATAAAGTCTTTCAGGATTCCCGTAATAACTCTTTGATTATAGCGGGTGCCGTTTTCAACGGCGGCGATCCTTGTTTGCGGGGACCAGCCTGATTTGAGCAACGCATCTATGATCTTTGGAATGTTGGCTACAGACATAAGAAAGACAATAGTGCCCGCGTGTGGAATCTCAATTTCTTTTTCATCTCTGCGATGCCCGGTTACTATAGCAAGGTTTGGGGTGAAATCCCGATGTGTCGGCGGAATTCCGGCATACGATGGGACGGCCAGCGCACTGGTGATGCCTGGTACAACTTCAAAATCTACTCCCGCCTCGGCACAAGCTTCGACTTCCTCACCGCCCCGGCCGAATACAAAAGGATCGCCCCCCTTAAGCCGGAGAACAATTTTGTTATCTCCGGCCTTATCTATCAAAAGCGCGTTTATCCGGTCCTGTGACATCGTATGTCGGCTGGCGAATTTGCCAACAGATATTACTTCGGCCTCTGGTTTGGCAAACTGAAGCAATTCGAGCGGAATAAGGTGATCGTGGAGAATAACATCAGCCTGGCGGATAAGCTTATAACCCTTCAATGTAATCAGCTCGACGTCCCCAGGTCCTGAACCGACAAGATAGACTTTTCCCTTTGACATTCTTATCCTGAATTGGAAGCATTATAGAAGAAAGTTGAGTTTTTTTGCTTTTCTCATAAACGAGAAAATGTGCCCTGCAAGCTATGTCTCTATAGAAGTGTGAGCGATCTTTGCTGGGCTTTGCCTTTACTTTTCTGCAGTTTTCCATTATAGTCTTTATGTATAATAACCTAATAGACAAAGATCAAGTGAAAACATGAAATTGGCAAAATGAGTCAAATTGATGACATTTGTCATACGTCAGAAAGGACGCTATGGATAAAATCGACAGCCAGATACTCCAAGAGCTTCAAGATAATTTCCCTCTGAGCGAGAGACCTTATGAGGTTGTCGCCGATAGACTGCAGATTTCGAAAGGGGAACTTTGGGACAGAATCCAAATGATGCTCGATAAAGGAGTTATTCGCCGTATGGGGGCCAGTTTCGATTCCAATAAACTTGGCTTTCGCAGCACATTGGCTGCTGTAAGTGTTGACTCTGAGCTTGTAGACCGTGCTGCTGAAATAATAGGCCGGTTTTATGAAGTGACCCACAGCTACCTGCGTAACGATGTTTTCAATATTTGGTTTACCTTAATCGCAATTGATGACAACAAGATAGAGAACATTCTTGAGCAAATTCGTAAGTCTTTATCTCTTGAACGGTCGAAGGTCCTTAATTTGCCCATGAAACGGCTCTTCAAACTCGATGCCCGTTTTCGTGTTCCCTGAAAATCGTGATTACTGGAAAACAATTATACAGAATTATGATATCCACAACATTCGAATGGCATTTCTCCGGGATGCTGCAAAGTGTTGTTTAACGGCAACCTCGCTGCCCTGATAAATTCTCACAAATGGGAATTTGGTGTTTTTTTAGCCTATAAATAAGGCTCACGGCTTAATTCAAGGATTGAATTTAGCAGCCAATTAGGGTAAAATGTTATTTATGTAAGTAATGTATGGTTTCAAGAGTTACAGATTATTCCGTCCTATATAAGGTCGATGAATATTAGAGGTAAGGGTTTATATACCAGGGACGCTGAATTGAAATAAGATTTGATAAACGGCTTTCGAGGGAACCGACAAAGTGAGATTCAGAGGCGGTTATAACATACTAATGAATGGAAAACCTGCCAGCGCGGTGACGGCAATGCCGGAACCTAAGGTTCTCTACCTGCCTTTGCGCAGCGAACGTTTCACGTTCACTGACATTCGTGTTAAAAATGGTCGGAAAGTTACCGGCGGCGATGTTCTGGCAAGCGATCCCGATAACTATGCAGTCCCCCTGCTGGCACCGCGGACCGGTACTGTCCATTTAAAGGCCGTTGAGGGCCATATAGTACTTGAAGACGCTGCTCGGCTTGAGGAACGCGCCGATATTGCTGCAAAGGAAATGTTACACGTAGAACAGGAAATGGGTGCGGCGGGCATTAAGCGATATAAGCTCCTGTCCCTTGGTGCCTGGCAATTTTTCTACGATGCTTTTACGGGAGCGTTACCCGACCCGCTCGGCACGCCGCAGGCAGTCATTGTCTCTACTTTGAGCCTCGAACCGTTTCTTGCCAGAGGAGATGTGCAGCTCCATAAGAGACTTTTGAACTTCACAAGGGGTTTGGAACATTTGCAGTCTCTGCTGGAATATCAGCCTATTTATCTGGTAATGCCTAATATTTCATCTGAATTTGCGAATCTAATTCGAAATCAGATACGTGGGTATGCATCGGTGAAGATGCTGGAGATACCAATCAAGTACCCGTACGATCATTTCGAAATTCTTGCCCGGAGGTTGAACCTCAAACGAGGCGGAGATCCTGTTTGGGCGGTTCGCACGGAGGGAGTTCTGGCGGTGGACCGCGCCCTGACACTGACAAAGCCATGTACGGTCAGGATCGTATCCATAGGTGGAATGGGCGTCAACATGCCGACGCACATGAAGGTCATGCCGGGATATCCGATACAGAAAATCAAAGATAAATATGTGTTTGAGCCGGCTGCGAGAGTGATCAACGGCGGCATATTAACAGGCAAGATATTACCAGCAGAAACGTTGGGAGTGGATACGGAATGCAGGGGAATAACGGTCCTTCGCGAACAGGAGGAAAGGGAATTCCTCGGATTCATCAGGCCGGGATGGGGCCGGCATTGTTATGCCGATTGTTTCTTAAGTTCCCTGCGAAAAAAATTCAGAGAGCGATTAACTACAGGCATACGAGGTGAACTGCGACCATGTATCTCCTGCAATTATTGTGAAGAGGTATGTCCTGCAGGCATCATGCCCTATCTAATCCACAAATACCTGTACGCGGACCTGATTGAAGAAGCTGAGCAGGCCCGAGTGGATCTTTGTGTAGAGTGCGGTTTGTGTTCTTATGTCTGCCCGTCGAAGATAGACCTGAGAAAACAGCTAATCGACGCCAAGGCACTTATTGAGAAGGAAAAGGAAGAAATACGTCAGGAACAACTGCATCAGGAAGAAATACGTAAACAGCAGGAAGAAGCACGCAAACAATCAGAGGGTAATAACGAGTGAAATGGTTATTGAAAGTCATTGATGCGGTTCGGCCGACATTTGAGGAAGGCGGTAAACTGCGGCTTTTGAATCCTGTTTTCGGGGCGTTGGAGCATTTCTTCTTTGCGCCGTCGACAAGGACGATAGGTGCTCCTCACGTTCGTGACCCGCTTGATTTGAAACGGGTCATGTCCATGGTTATCATCTCTGTGGTTCCATGTGTACTGGCGGCTTTTTACTTTTTCGGGCTGCGGTTTTTAGCCATGATCATCGTCTCGTATGCGGCGGGTCTGACGGTTGAGGCTATTTTTGCGATGATACGAAAGGAAGGCATTAACGAGGGCTTCTTCGTAACGGGAATACTCTTTCCGTTGATTCTGCCGCCTAATCTGCCTCTCTGGATGGTTGCGCTGGGTGTCGCATTTGGCGTGTTCATCGGCAAGGAGTTATTCGGGGGCACGGGACGAAACATATTCAATCCCGCCCTTGTCGGTCGTTGCTTTCTTTCGCTCGCCTACCCGAAGGCAATGGCAGCCAGTTGGGTGGAGCCCAGTCACGAGCTCGTGGGCGGATTGATGACCTGGGTCGGCCCCTCACTTGACGCCGTGAGCGGTGCCACACCATTGGCCCTGGCAAAGCAGGGAGAGATGGGCTCCACCGCACATCTGTTATTGGGAAGTGTTTCAGGAAGTGCCGGGGAGACCTCGGCCATATTGATTATACTCGGCGGCGTGTTTTTGCTGTTTACCCGCGTCGCCAGTTGGCGAACAGTCGTGAGCATGCTCGGTTCATTCGTCATTCTGACCGGCGCATTAATTATAGGCGGTGCAGTGGCATATCCTCTGCCTGGTGTGTTCGGCCCGGTAATTTGGCATTTGTTTGCCGGAGGATTACTTTTCGGCGCGTTTTACATGGCGACCGACCCGGTGACAAGCCCGACAACAAATACGGGCAAATGGTTCTACGGCATCATAATCGGGTCGACTACTGTTCTGATCCGAAACTTCACCGGATACGTCGAAGGGGTGACATTTGCCATTCTGCTGGGTAACATTGTCGCCCCGATTCTCGATGAAATAGTCGTTGGGATTCGTATCAGGAGACTTAGAAATGAAGGGTAGTGTATATACTATCGTTTATGCGGCGGTGCTGGGGGCGGTATGTGCGCTGGTACTGACGTTCGCAGCGAGCTTTACGGCTCCTTATAAGCAGGCTAACGCCGAGGCTGAGGAAGTGAAAAACATCCTGCTGGCCTTAAATGTATCTATGCCCGATAAGGCGTCCTCCGAAGAGTTGGTGAAAATATACAAGGAAAATGTGCGAGAGCAGATGCGAGGAGGTATTACAACTTATGTTTATACTCCATCGGGTAATAATGACGGTGCAATCGCGATGCGGTTTGCCGGCCCCGGTTTGTGGGGGCCGATCAAGGGCTTCCTGGCTCTGGACCCTAAGATAACAAAGATTCAGGGCATAACTTTTTACGAACAGGAAGAGACGCCCGGTCTTGGCGGTGAGATTGTCAAGCCGTCGTTTCGCGATAAGTTTGTGGGGCTGTTGATACGAGATGAAGCCGGAAATCCGGGAATCATTATTAAAAGCGGGGGCGAAGAAGCGGCGAACAAAGTCGACGGCATAAGTGGAGCGACAATGACCTGTGACAAAGTGCAGCAGATGCTCAACGAGGCCATAAAGAGCATTGTTGAGGAGAGGCAATAAAAATGGCAGATAAACAGTTAGCTTGTGCAGCCTGTCAGCCCAGGGGAATATGCGGAGGTAAGGGGCTGCTCACACTGAAAGAGGGTGCATGGGCAAACAATCCGCTGGCGATTCAGGTGCTGGGCATATGTTCCGCCCTGGCGGTCACAAATCGCCTGGAGAACTCGCTCGTAATGGGTGCGGCGCTGATCTTCGTTTGCGTCGGCTCAAACCTGATAGTCTCTCTCCTGCGAAAACGCACCCCCCATCGAATCCGAATGATCGCGGAAGTGGCCATCATCGCGACCTTCGTCATACTTTTCGACCAGTTCCTCAAAGCCTTCTATTGGGATATGTCGAAACAGCTCGGCCCCTACGTCGGCTTGATTATCACAAACTGTATCGTGATGGGCCGGGCCGAGGCTTTCGCCCTCCAGAATCCGCCGGTTCTGTCCATCGTCGACGGGCTGGCCAACGGCATTGGTTATGCCGTGGTACTGGCGATCATCGGCTTTTTCAGAGAGCTGCTGGGTACCGGAGAAATCCTGGGACGTACGATTCCGGTATTCAGCGAATGGTACACACCCAACCAGTTAATGATTCTGGCCCCCGGAGCATTTTTTGCGCTCGGTATCGTGATCGGGATTTTTAATGCTATCAAGGGCCCGGAGCCTGAGGAGAATAAATAATGAGTGAAACATCGGCATGGGTGATATTCATCGCGGCGATATTTACGAACAATATCCTGCTGACGAACTTTCTCGGCATGTGTTCATTTATCGCGTGCTCGGGCCAGATAAAGACATCGCTGGGCTTAGGCACCGCCGTTATTTTCGTGATGATAATGACAACAATGATAAATTACGTAATTTACCACCTTGTCCTGGTGCCATTTAGTCTCGGTCATCTGCAATTTATTGTCTTCATAGCGGTCATCGCCGCCTTCGTGCAATTAGTTGAAATGTTTGTCGAACGGTTCAGTCCGAAGCTGTACTTCGCACTCGGCATATTTTTACCTTTGATAACCGTAAACTGTGCCATTCTCGGCGCATCTTTATTCATGATCATTCGGAACTACAGTTTTATGCAGTCCGTAGGCTTCGGCCTGGGTGCAGGGATCGGCTGGGCTGTTGCCATTGTGCTTTTAGCCGGCTTGAGACAGAAAATGAGATACAGCCATGTCCCGAAATGCTTTGAGGGTGTAGCTATAGCAATGATCGTCACCGGCGTGCTTGCCATGACATTCATGGGCTTTGCCGGAATGGTGTCGATCCAATAGGAGTGCTCAATGAGTTTCTCGATTTATTTGTATTCAGTACTTTCTTTCTCCGGCCTGGTAATACTTCTGGCGGCCGGACTGATGATTGCTGAACGTTTCCTGATAAATTACGGGATCTGCAAACTCGATATCAATGCCGGCGAAAAACCGCTTGAGCTCGAGGGCGGACAGACGCTGCTTTCGAGCCTGTATGCCAACGAGATTTTCATCCCATCTGCTTGTGGCGGCAAAGGTTCCTGTGGGCACTGCAAAATCACAGTGACTTCCGGGGGAGGCCCGCTGCTTCCCACAGAGACGCCGTATTTAACGCGAAAGGAAATTCGTTCCGGAGCCAGATTAGCCTGTCAGGTTAAGATAAGAGAAGATATCTACGTGCGTATTCCCGAGGATTTCCTTAATGTTAAACTCTTTAATGCTACTGTGGAAAGCACCCGCCGGCTCACATACGATATAAAGGAAATCAGACTGAAATTAGATGATTCTCAGGAAATTTCTCAACGACCCGGCCAGTATGTGCAGGTTCAGGCCCCATCCCCCGACGGTCCCGTTTTCCGCGCATACTCAATTAGTTCTCCAACTTATGAACCGACAGTCGTGGAGCTTGTCGTCAGGTTAGTTCCCGGCGGCATTGGCTCGACATATCTGCACAACTTAAACGCAGATGACAAGGTGGCTTTCACCGGGCCTTACGGGGACTTTTACCTGAATGAGGACCCTTCTGTTGAGATTATTTGTGTTGGTGGTGGTTGCGGGATGGCGCCCATGAAGAATATCATTTACTCACTCTACGACCGATGGCCCAACCGCTCGTGCTGGTTGTTCTTCGGGTGCCGGACGACAGAGGACATCTTTTACCTCGAACGATTCAAGGACCTCGAGCGCAAGCATCCTAATTTCCATGTAATTTATGCATTGTCCGACGAATTAAAGCCCGAAGAAAAATGGGACGGAGAAACAGGATTTATTCATCTTGCCGTGGACAAGCATTTAGAACATGGCATACCCCGCCAGGCATTCCTTTGCGGCCCACCTCTGATGATCGAGGCGGTCACCAGAGTTCTTGAGGAAAAAGGCTTACGTCCAGATGATATTTTTTATGACGAGTTCTAATAGGCAATAGGGTGCTGTTGATTACTTACCTGAAACACACATACGTTTCGAGCAGGCTATTAGTTGGATTTTCCAGGGCTGCCGACAACAACTGTGCTCACAGGTAAATGAAGTTCTTAAAGAAGAATATGAAGTTGATTTATTGTTAAGTTGTGACGTGGAACAGTGAAAAATATTAAGGCGATATTTGTATTCGGATGGAATGTTTTCAGGCAAATGAAGTGGCCAGTGAAGATATTACTTCTTGTTTTATGCGCATCCTTTTTTGCCGCCGGCGCAATTGTTGTAACAGGACAGCCGGGCTTTTGCAATTCCTGCCACATCATGAATGACCATTATAACAGTTGGAAACGTTCCGGACACTCGAACGTCAACTGCCTTGACTGCCATTTACAGCCGGGCTTTACCGGTTACGTAAAAGGAAAAATTAACGGGCTGGCCCAGGCGGTCGATTGCATAGTCGGCAGAGTTGGCACAAAGCCAAATGCCACAGTCAAAGATGCATCCTGCCTGAGGTCCGAGTGCCACAGTGCTGCAGAGCTTGTCTCAACGGATATCGACTATGCCGGCATCAAATTCACCCACGAAAATCACATCGAAAAAGACGTTCATGGGATAAAGATTTCCTGCGGCACATGCCACAGCCACTTCGAAGGGGACGAGCACTTCACCGTTAACAAAGATGCATGCTATACCTGCCACTTCCTCAAGGGCAGCGGGACCGACAGCAGTGTGGTCCAGACGAGCTGTACAGATTGCCATGAGGTGCCCGACAGGGTCATCAATCGCAGCCTGGTGACAATTAACCATGCCGAGTTTGTTTCCTACAAAGCAAGCTGCGAAGATTCGTGTCATAAAAAAGAGATTCACAAGACAAGCAAGGTGAACGATAATGTGTGCCTGAATTGCCACAGCTTCAGCAAGGAACAGCATGCCGACGTTGCGGAGCTGCACCAGGCACACACGAGTCATGAAAAGGTGGAGTGTTTCGCTTGTCACGGACAAGTGTCACATGGCCGGACGGAAGTGGCGTCCATTTCGGTCATGATGGATTGCCAGAACTGCCACAGTGATACTCACCAGGCCCAGCGTACTATCTACTCGACCCAGCATCCTATGCAGACCCAGCAGACGGATCGGGTTCTCAGCCCGATGTTTCTCACACACGTGGAATGCACCGGATGTCATATCGAGCGGGTGGCACGGAAATCAGGCGTCCTGGATAGTTACGGGACGGTTGCCAAAGCCGTGCCCCGGGCCTGTGACAAGTGCCACGAGGAAGGGACCGGTCAACAGTATATACCTTTCTGGCAGGAAAAGATTAAAGCAATGCATGAGAAAGTCAGCCGCAAGCTGGAACAGTTGAAGGCCAGGGCAAGGAACACAACAAACGGACAAGTAGCCTCTCAGTTAAACCAGAGCATTGAACAAGCGCAATCGATTCTCGAATCGGTATCAGCAGATGGAAGCTGGGGAGTTCATAATTTCAAATATACCGAAGCAATGCTTCTCCGAGCAGATGAAATAGTCAGTGGAGCAAAATAGTGTAAGTCGCAGATATGGAATCTATAGTTCATAAAAGATTTTTTAGGATTGCTGTCGTGGGAATTGCCGCCATAGCAGTATTCGCAAACCTGACATTGGTTGACCGGACGTGTGCTGCATCCGCCGGACCGCACCACTCATTTCTTGGAGGACCATGGGAAATTGTCATTAAGATGCGTCTGGACGGAGAAGGACTGCGTTTTCCGCTGACTGTATCCGATGAGAACAAGCCCCAAAAACTTGACACAACCCTGCCGATAAAGGGCACACCCATCGAGATCGGGCTCGAAGATTATGTTCCCGATCTGAAGTGGGAAACGAATGCGGTCAAGCATCCCGGCGGAGCAATTGCCGCAAAATTGCTCATCAACGGCAAAAACCTGAAGCAGGACATCTGGCTCAGTTCGGGTGATCCGGCCAGGCAATCGATATCGTCCAGCATCGGAGGCGTCACGATAAGAAGACTCCATGATACCAATAGCGTTGAGACGCTGATGCGAGGACTTACAGATTCAAGAGCGGTCGGCATTCTATCGATCTGGCCGGAGGACGGCAGCCGGCCATTTGAGTGTGTGGCTAAAACGGCAGAAACAATAAATATACCAAGGTCCAAATACAGAGTAACGATATTAGAATATCTGCCGCATTATTCGATTGATACGGAAACTAAAAAGGTAGTCGGTCAGTCGCAAAAGCCGGTAAATCCTGCTGTCAAAGTGGCCTTTGACGACGGCAAAAAAACATTTGAGCGCTGGCTTTGGGCAAAATATCCGTCATCTCCCCACGAAGAGACAGAACTTCCCCTGCGTATGAGATTCACTGATTTTGACCTCCGCGGGGCGAAAGGAAAACACATTCTTGTCGTAGCAAGCGGAACTAAGCCGTGGTTACTTATGTCTAAAAAAGGTGAGAAACGTGCAGAAAGGGCCGTCTTTGGCCGCTAAAGGCCCCCACGGCTCCAATTATCCGAATCTTCTCGCCTATCGGTACGAGACATCCGATTATACACAAGAGAGCAGTTATTCGTATCAGCTTTGCTATAGATGTCACAGCCGAAACAGTATTCTAAACAATGAAAGTTTTACAAAGCACATGGAACACTTGCAGAAACAAATTCCCTGCTCGGCATGTCACGATGCTCATGGCATCAGTTCCGTTCAGGGCACGCGTTTTAACAACAGCCACTTGATAAATTTTGATACGACCATCGTACGGCCGGACCCTGCGACCGGACGGTTGGAGTTCGAGGATACCGGTATATTTCACGGCCGGTGTTACCTTCAGTGCCATAGCAAAATCCATTCTCCACAAGAGTATTGACGAATCGAAAGATTTGCCTAACCCCACTGTACCCAGTTTTATTACTTATATAGCTTTCAATGCTACGCAACTTACTGCAGAGCCGCCACAGCCGCATTGAGCAAGGCCTTGGTGTAGCCTGGGTTGTGGACGCCAAGGCTACCATCCTCAATACTGATAAAGATATAGTTCCAGAGGGCAGAAGCCTCCGCAGCGGGATAGACCCCAACAACCGGTTCATATCCTACTACTACTTCTTCTTCTATGCCACCATCGTCACCGATTTCATATTCTTTTTCTGCAGCGAGTAAACCCTTGGCTAAAAGAAGATCGCGAACCTGAACGATCAATGCTTCGACCTCAGTCTGCACACCGTCGATGTCGAAATCTTCGGCATCTGAGTGGCATGCCACGCAAGCCGACACAGCCGGCTCAAAAGTGTGGCTGTTGTCTTTGCCAATGTGGCAGGTAACACAGGTATCCCTTACCAACATGGCGTGGGCGCTCGGGCCACCTATAACATCACCGGGCGCCGGCCAGACCGAGCAGCATTGTGCTCTGCGGGCCGTGGTGGGGGCCCCAGTGCGTGCTGTCGACCTCGATATTGCCATTAGGATCCGCTGCAGCAATCATTCGGCGCGGCTGATGGCAATTGGCGCACAGGTTGCCCTTACCGCCATTATAGGTTGCTCCTTCCAAAGCGTAGAGCGCCACCGGGGCGGCGGTCTCCAAAGCCCAATCCGCAGCGGTGTAGCTGGTGTGAATCTGGTGGCAAGCTCGGCAGTCTTGGCGGGTCGGGTTGGGATCTCCTACCTCGACTGTGTCTGGGGTGAGCCCCGCGGCAACCATAGCGCTGAAGCCGCCACCGGAATGACAAGCTGCACAATCGGCGCTTGTTCCACGCCCGTAGGCTTCACCGGTTCCGTGCATGGACTCACTCCAGCCAGTTTTCTTGCCAGTGATTACCGTCGTGTCATTGTGGCATTCCATGCAGGTAATTGTCTGAGCTAACACACTTGAAGTACCTACCAACAGGACGACAAGAGCGAACACTAAAGCCATTAAGCTTTTTCGTGTTTGCATCATATTCTCCTTTACATTGTTTTTCTTTACTATAAATTTGTGCACAAATATCAGTTTGTGTTGGCTGTTACATGAGAATTATCAACATGCTAAGCCGAATCGTGTCAGCATAATCTCGGGGAGCACCACCTCCTTTCCAATCCAATCACGACGAACAAAATGTTCCCACTCATTGTTTAAATATGTTTTCCTTAAGCTATCCTTAAAAAAGCGCAAACAAAGCGCATTCAGTTAAACGGCAAACAATGTGCCAATACATTGATAATAATCGCGATAAAACCCAAATGCCTCCATAATATCATGCCAATAAATGACTAATAATATTTTTATAAACAGTTATTATAAAGATACACACCCTGCCATATTGGCTTATTCTCTGATACGAGAAAGAACTGGATTCAGATTCTCAGTTTCAGGAATAGCCTTCTTTCCCGATATTATTGTAGCATCAGCAATTATTTTCGCTTCAACCGGTTAATGAATTAGCTGCCGCGAACGATTTTTCTCTTTTTCCCGCTCCTTTTGTCAGTGCGGGCGCGGGAGATTGGCTTTGTTTGGCTTTGTTTTCTTCGGCTCCGCAGGCCGGTATATTGTCATAATACCCTTTCATAAAAGACGTTGCGCCAACTTGTGCCGGCACAAATTGGGTTTGTTTTTTCAAATC
>Ga0307380_10001630_pt1 | contig 32739 bp, 33 predicted proteins | sample UN3MG_FD_202239 | JGI IMG/M metagenome (GOLD analysis project Ga0307380, IMG submission 202239) | Soil microbial communities from Risofladan, Vaasa, Finland - UN-3 | ecosystem: Environmental > Terrestrial > Soil > Coastal area > Acid sulfate soil | place: Finland: Risofladan, Vaasa | collected...
AGCAAGAGCCCGATAATGGCGCCGACCGGCAGGTATTTGAGGAAGCCGGCGCGGAGTTCGGCGAAGTCGACGTCGAGCATCATCACCACGAACAGGAACAACACCAGCACCGCGCCCACATAGACAACCACCAAGATCATGGCGAGGAACTCGGCACCGAGTAGCACGAACAGCCCGGCCGCGTTGAAGAAGGCGAGGATCAGGAACAGCACCGCGTGCACGGGATTCTTGGCGGCGACGACCATGAAGCCCGCGCCCACGCACATGATGGCGAAGAGATAAAAGAACAGCGCGGATAGCATCATGCAGCCTTCTTCGTGCTGACTAGAACGCGATAACGGATGTCCGGCTCAACGGCCGGGTACGCGAACAGAGGATCGCCCCAAAGTACCCCACTTGCCCTCACCGATATGGCGCGTCGAGCGCGATATTCTTGGCGATCTCGCGCTCCCAGCGGTCGCCGTTCGCGAGTAGCCGCTCCTTGTCGTAATAAAGCTCCTCGCGGGTCTCGGTGGCGAACTCGAAATTCGGCCCCTCCACAATCGCGTCCACCGGGCAGGCTTCCTGGCAGAAGCCGCAATAGATGCATTTCACCATGTCGATGTCATAGCGCGTGGTGCGGCGGGTGCCGTCGTTGCGGCTTGGCCCCGCCTCGATGGTGATGGCTTGTGCCGGGCAGATGGCCTCGCAGAGCTTGCAGGCGATGCAGCGCTCCTCGCCATTGGGATAGCGCCGCAACGCGTGCTCGCCGCGGAAGCGTGGGCTGAGCGGCCCCTTCTCGAAGGGATAGTTGAGCGTCGCCTTAGGCCCCACGAAATACTTCATGGCAAGCCAAAAGGCCGACAGAAACTCCACCAGCAGAAGCGACTTCGCAGCTTGGGCGAGACGCGTCACGCGTTCACTCCTCTCAAAAGCCGTATTGCCAAAGCCGCAAGACCGCGGCCACGACCACGACAGCGGCAAGCGACAAAGGCAGAAACACCTTCCAGCCAAGCCGCATCAGCTGATCGTAGCGATAACGCGGCACCATGGCCTTGACCATGGAGACGAGGAAGAACAGGAAGCCAACCTTCAAGGCGAACCATAGCACGCCTGGTATCCAGGTGAAGGGCGCCACCGGAAATGGCGGTAGCCAACCACCGAAGAACAGCACCGTGCCCAGCGCGCAGAGCAGGACAATGGAGACATACTCGCCCAACATGAACAGCATGTAGGGGGTCGAGGAATACTCGACCATGAAGCCCGCCACGAGCTCGGACTCGGCCTCGAGCAGGTCGAAGGGCGGCCGGTTGGTCTCGGCGAGGCAGGAGATGAAGTAGATCACGAACATGGGGAACAGCGGCAGCCAGTACCAGCCGAACAGGCCGAGACCGCGGTCTTGCGATTCCACGATTTCCGTCAGGTTGAGGGAGCCGGCGCAGAGCAGCACGGTGACAATGACGAAGCCGATGGAGACCTCGTAGGAGACCATCTGGGCGGCCGAGCGCAGGCAGGCGAGAAAGGCGTATTTCGAGTTGGACGCCCAGCCGGCCATGATCACGCCGTAGACCTGCAGACTCGAGATGGCGAAGATGTACAGCACGCCGACATGGATGTCGGCGACGGCCCAGCCTTTGGCGACGGGCATCACGGCCCAGGCGGAGATCGCCAGCCCCGCCGTGACCACCGGCGCGAGCAGGAAGATGCCCTTGTTGGCGCCGGCCGGGATGATCACTTCCTTGAACATGAATTTGAGCAGATCGGCGAAGGACTGCCACAGGCCGAACGGCCCGACCACGTTGGGTCCGCGCCGCATCTGCACCGCGGCCCACACCTTGCGGTCGGCATAAAGGGTGAAGGCGACAACGATCAAAAGGATGACGATGAGCGCAACGCTGTGCGCCACGATGAAGAAGGTCGGCAGACCGTAATTGGTCCAGAACTCAGCCATCGGTGCCAGTCGCCTTCTCGTTTCCGCCCGCATGCATCGCGCTCAAGCTCGCCATGATAGATGAGGCGCGCGCGACCGGATTGGAGAGGAAGTAGTCTTCCACCGCCCGGCCGAACCGATCTTTTCCAGGTTTGGCAGGGCGCGTTGCAAGCTTCTCGATTGCCGCAGCGTCGGCCGGCTCGACGAGATCGAGCAGCGCCAGGTTCGGGTGTGCCGCATACATCTTGGCGCGCAGGGCCTGCAGGCTGTCGAAGGGCAGCGGCTCACCGAGAACGGCCGACAGCGCCCGCAAGATCTTCCAGTCCTCGCGCGCTTCGCCCGGCGGGAAGATGGCGCGGGCGGTCATCTGCGCGCGGCCTTCCGTGTTCACATAGGTGCCGTCTTTTTCCGTATAGGCGGCGCCTGGAAGGATCACGTCGGCACGGTGGGCGCCACGATCGCCGTGGCTGCCCTGATAGATGACGAAGGCGTTGCCGAGACGCTCCATATCGATCTCGTCGGCGCCAAGGAGATAGACGATTTCGACGTCCCCCTTGCCGGCAGCCTCGATGATGGCTTCGACATCGCGGCCGCCCTTGCCGGGCACGAAGCCGAGGTCAAGACCGGCAACCCGCGCGGCGGCCGCATGCAACACGTTGAAGCCGTTCCAACCGGGCTTCACCGCGCCCATCTTGAGGGCCGCCTTGGCGGCAAGTGCCAGCACCGCGGCGCCGTCGGGCCGCGCGAGCGCCGCCTGGCCCACGATCACCATGGGGCGCTCCACACCGTCCAGTCGCTTGAGGAACGGATGCGAGCCGTCCGCGATCTTGGCCAGTGTTTCCGGACCGGCGCCAAGATAGTCGGCGCCGTAGGTGAGGTCCGCTTCGGCGCCGATCAGGCCGATAGGCAGGTGCTCTTGCGTCTGCCGCCAGCGCCGACGGATGCGTGCATTCAGCAGCGGCGCTTCCGTCCGCGGATCGGTGCCGATCAGGAGGACCGCATCGGCGTCATCGATGCCGCCAATGGTGGTGTTGAAGAGATAGGTGGCGCGACCCAGTGTGGGATCGAGCGCGGCGCCGTCCTGGCGGCAATCGATATTGGGCGAACCGAGTTGTTCGGCGAACTGCTTCAGCGCGAACATCTCTTCGGCGGCCGCCAGATCGCCGGCGATGGCGGCAAACTTGGAACCGTCGAGCCCTTTCAGCTTGTCGGCGATGACGCCGAACGCCTCGTCCCATGTGGCCAGTGTAAGCTTGCCGTCCCGCCGCACGTAGGGCCGGTCGAGGCGCTGGGTGCGCAAGCCGTCCCACACATGGCGGGCCTTGTCGGAGATCCACTCCTCGTTGATGGCGTCGTTGATGCGCGGCAGGATGCGTAACACCTCGCGGCCGCGGGCATCGACGGCGATGGCGCTGCCGAGCGCGTCCATGACGTCGATGGACGGCGTTTTGGTGAGCTCCCAGGGGCGCGCCACGAAGGCGTAGGGCTTCGAGGTGAGCGCGCCGACGGGACAGAGATCGACGACGTTGCCGGACAGGTTCGAGCGCATGCCGTGCTCGAGATAGGTGGTGATCTCCATGTCCTCGCCACGGCCAATGGCGCCAAGCTCCTCGACGCCGGCGACCTCGGTCATGAAGCGCACGCAGCGCGTGCAGTGGATGCAGCGCGTCATCGAGGTCTTGATCAGGGGCCCGAGATATTTGTCCTCGACCGCGCGCTTGTTGTCCTGGAAGCGGCCGGCGTCGAAGCCATAGGCCATGGTTTGATCTTGCAGGTCGCACTCGCCGCCCTGATCGCAGATCGGGCAGTCCAGCGGATGATTGATGAGCAGAAATTCAAGCACGCCCTCGCGGGCCTTCTTCACCGTCTCGGAGTCGGTGATGATGGTCGGCGGTGTGCCGTCGCGGCCAGGCCGCAGGTCGTTGACCGACATGGCGCAAGACGCCACGGGCTTGGGCATGCCGGCGATCTCGACCAGGCACATGCGGCAATTGCCGGCGATGGACAATCGCTCGTGATAGCAAAAGCGTGGGATCTCGATGCCGGCGAGTTCGCAGGCCTGGATCAGCGTGATGCCGTCAGGCACCTCATGCTCTTGATTGTTGATGATCAACTTAGACATTCGGTGTTTCTTTCAGGACGTCATGCATGAAGGCGCGGAAGCGCGGCGTGTACTGTTCTAGGTATCCCGAATTCTGAAAGTGCGTAGACAACAAATACGCGCGATGCTGCCTGAGCTGAATGCGGACCGCCGCATTCCATTCCTTGGTCGGCAAAACCTGCAGAATCTCCTCGCTGGCATTGAGCACGGTATCGACGAACAGCTCGTACTTCTGAAACGTCTCCTTGCTGCCGTCGATGGTCATCTCGTCGTAATTGAATTTCGCGAGCGCGAGCGTCGGGTCGGACAGCTTGGGGTTGTCAAAGGCGAGCCTCAGGGTCTCTCTCCACAGTTCATTGGCGTTCGCGCGGTGCTCGCCTTTGCGGCTGTCCGCGATTTGCAAGTGCGCATAGATCAACGCCGCAACGGCGGCGATGCCCATCGCGACAGTGGCGAGCGTTGCGGCATTATCCCACAGCCACATCATGCACGGCCCCTACTCCGCCGCCACCGGCACAGACGGCGGAATCGGTTTCGCCGCCTGCGCATCGATCCGCTCTTCGATCACGTGCCGGAAGTGCCGGATCAGCCCTTGCACCGGCCACGCCGCCGCATCGCCGAGCGCGCAAATTGTGTGGCCCTCGACCTGGTGACTGACGTTGAGCAACATGTCGATCTCGGCCTTCTCCGCCTGGCCCTTGGCCATGCGTTCCAGCACGCGCCACATCCAGCCCGTCCCTTCGCGGCAGGGTGTGCACTGGCCGCAGGATTCATGCTTGTAGAAATAGGACAGGCGCGCGATGGCGCGAATGATATCGGTGGACTTGTCCATGACGATGACGCCGCCGGTCCCGAGCGCCGTGTTCACCGCCTTGAGACTGTCGAAGTCCATGGGCAAGTTCAGGCATTCGCTGGCGGGAATGAGCGGCACCGATGAGCCGCCGGGGATGACGGCAAGGAGATTGTCCCAGCCGCCGCGCACGCCGCCGCCGTAATGGTCGATCAGCTCGCGCAGGGGCACGCCCATCTCCTCCTCGACCGTGCACGGCGTGTTCACGTGGCCGGAGATGCAGAAGAGCTTAGTGCCGGTGTTGTTGGGACGGCCGAGAGACGCGTACCAGGTGGCGCCGCGGCGCAAGATGTCGGGCACCGACGAAATGGTCTCGACATTGTTGACGGTCGTGGGGGCGCCATAGAGCCCGACATTGGCCGGGAACGGCGGCTTCAGGCGCGGCTGGCCCTTCTTGCCTTCGAGGCTTTCGAGCAGCGCCGTCTCCTCGCCGCAGATATAGGCCCCTGCCCCGTGATGCACGTAAAGATCGAAGTCCCAGCCGTTGACGTTGTTCTTGCCGATCAGCTTGGCGTCATAGGCCTCGTCGACGGCCGCCTGAAGGATTTCGCGCTCGGCGATGAACTCGCCGCGGATGTAAATGTACGAGGTATGCGCGCGCATGGCGAAGCCTGCGAGCAGCGCGCCCTCGATCAGAAGATGCGGATCGTGGCGCATGATGTCCCGGTCCTTGCAGGTGCCGGGCTCCGATTCGTCGGCATTGACGGCGAGATAGCTGGGGCGGCTATCGGCCTTGGGCATGAACGACCATTTGAGGCCAGTGGGAAATCCGGCGCCACCGCGGCCGCGCAATCCCGACGCTTTCACTTCGTCGATGATGGCCTCGTGGCCGCGCGCGATCATCTCCTTGGTGCCGTCCCAGGCGCCGCGGGCGCGTGCCGCCTTGAGCCGCCAGCTATGGAGGCCGTAGAGGTTCTTGTAGATGCGATCCTTGTCCTGGAGCATCAGCGGGCCTTCGGCTTTCTTGGCGACGCCTTGGGAGGGCTGGGACGCTTCGCCTTGTCGTCCGTGACGGCTGCTCCGGCGGAGCCAGGCTCGGCGCCAGACGTGTCACCCGCATAAAGAGCGGGATCGGTGAGCGTGATGGGCCCGCCAAGCGGCGCCGAACTCTGACGCCCGTTCTGTGGGCCGGGCTCCACGTCCTCGCCCTTTCGGAGCCTCTTGAGGATGTCCTCGAAGTTCTCCGGTGTCAGGTCCTCGTAATAGTACTTGTTGATCTGGGCCGCGGGCGCGTTGACGCAAGCGCCAAGGCACTCGACTTCGGTCCAGGAGAACAGACCGTCCTCGCTGACATGGTCCTTCTCGCCGATATGCTTGCGGCAGGCGTCCTTGATGTCGTCCGCGCCGCGCAGCATGCAAGGTGTGGTGCCGCACACCTGCACGTAATAGCGGCCCACGGGTGCGAGATTGAACATCGTGTAGAAGGTCACGATCTCGTAGACGCGGATATAGGCCATATCCAGCATGTGGGCGACGGTGCGGAGCGCCGGCTCAGGGATCCAGCCGCCCATTTGCTCCTGCGCGCGCCACAGCAGCGAGAGCACGGCGGAAGCCTGGCGGCCTTCCGGATACTGCTTGATCTGGGCTTTGGCCCATTCAAGATTCGCCGGCGTGAAGGCGAAGCCTTCAGGCTGCTCGGCGGCAAGGCGGCGGACGCTCATCTTCTGTCTTCTTATGGTCTCGCTTCAGGTATGGCCCAGACTGACGCGAGCGCTCCTGGTTGGCTTCCGTAAGGTTCTTGTTCAAGTCTTCCCGACGACACGCGTCTTCGCAACAGCGCTTTCGCGTCACCGGTCAATCTCCCCAAACACGATATCGAGAGATCCGATCACGGCCGACACGTCTGCGAGCATGTGGCCGCGACAGAGGAATTCGAGCGCGGCGAGATGGGCGAAGCTCGGCGCCCTGATCTTGCAGCGATATGGGCGATTGGTGCCGTCGGAGACGAGATAGACGCCGAACTCGCCTTTCGGCGCCTCGACCGCCGCATAGGCCTCGCCCTTCGGCACGTGATAGCCCTCGGTATAGAGCTTGAAGTGGTGGATGAGGCTTTCCATGGAGCCCTTCATCCGCGCGCGCCGCGGCGGCACCATCTTGTGGTTGTCGACGGTGACGGGACCCGGCGTGGTGGTAAGACGCTCGCAGCATTGCTTCATCAGATGCACCGATTGGCGCATCTCCTCCATGCGGCAGAGATAGCGATCATAGCAATCGCCGTTCTTGCCGATGGGAATGTCGAATTCGAGCTCGTCATAGCATTCGTAAGGCTGAGCCTTGCGCAAGTCCCAGGCCGCGCCCGAGCCGCGCACCATCACGCCGGTGAAGCCATGGGCCCAGGCGTCCTCTTGGCTCACGACGCCGATGTCCACATTGCGCTGCTTGAAGATGCGGTTGTCGGTGAGCAAGCCTTCGATGTCGTCGCAGACCTTCAGGAACGGGTCGCAGAAGGCATAGATATCGTCCACGAGCTCCGGCGGCAGATCCTGATGCACACCGCCCGGACGGACATAGGCGGCATGCATACGGCTGCCGCTCGCCCGCTCGTAGAACACCATGAGTTTCTCGCGCTCCTCGAAGCCCCACAGCGGCGGCGTGAGCGCGCCGACATCCATGGCTTGCGTGGTGACGTTGAGAAGATGGGAGAGCAGCCGTCCTATCTCGGAGTAGAGCACGCGGATGAGCTGGGCGCGCTTGGGCACGGTGACGCCGAGAAGCTTCTCCACGGCAAGCGAATAGGCATGCTCCTGGTTCATTGGCGCGACGTAGTCGAGCCGGTCGAAGTAAGGCAGCGCCTGAAGGTACGTCTTGTGCTCGATCAGTTTCTCGGTGCCGCGATGCAGCAGGCCGATATGCGGATCGACGCGCTCGACCACCTCGCCGTCGAGTTCGAGTACGAGGCGGAGCACGCCATGGGCGGCCGGATGCTGCGGCCCAAAGTTGATGGTGAAGGTGCGGTCCTCGCCCTCGCGCTTGCCGCTGTCCATCTCTGGCGCCTTGGTTTCGATCTCGGACATCAGGCGTCAACCTTGGTTTCAGTCTTCGATAGCTTGGCGGCAAGGCCCCGGTCGAATCTGTCCCAGCCAACGATGAAGCGCTCATGGGTGCCGGCACCGATCTCCTCGATGCCGTCATGGGCGCTGATCTTGAAGCTCGCCCTGGGTCCCCGCACTTGCACGCACTCAGCCTCCACGGTCACCGTGAAACCCGGCGGGGTGGCGGCCTTGTGGGACACGTCGATATGGACGCCGAGACTGCCCTCGCCCTCATCGAGATGCGGCTCCAGCAGCTGGACGCAGGTCCATTCCATCAGCCCGACCATGAAGCCGGTGGCGAAGACTTCCGGCATGACGGCGAGCTGCGGCGCTTCTTCGTACAGATGCGGTACGGTCTTGGTCACCGGCACCGTGTAGGCGAAGCTGTGCTTGAGGCCCGCTTTAAGGGATGGCTTCATGTATCCCCCTTCCGGTCAGGGGCCTCGCCCGCCTTCTCGTCGCCGGGGATCGCGGTATCCATGGCCTCCCACGGGCTCAAGAAATCGAAGCTTCGATATTCCTGCATCAGCTTGACCGGTTCGTATACGACCCGCTTCAGCTCATCGTCGTATCTGAGCTCGACAAAACCAGTGAGCGGGAAGTCCTTGCGCAGAGGATGGCCCTGAAAGCCGTAATCGGTGAGCAGGCGTCTGAGGTCCGGATGGCCCTCGAACAGAATGCCGTAGAGGTCGTACGCCTCGCGCTCGAACCAATTGGCGGCGGGGAACAGTCCGACAATGCTCGGCACCGGCGTCTCGGCGCGGGCCCTGGCGCGCACGCGAATACGCTGGTTCAGCCACGGGCTCAACAGATGATAGACGACGTCGAATCGCTCGTCGCGCTCGGGGTAGTCCACGCCGCAAATGTCGATCAGGCAGCCAAAGCGACAACGTTCATCGTCGCGCAGAAAGGCGATGACCTCGGGAATGCTATCGCGCTTCACCTCGATGGTGAGTTCGCCGAGCACCACCGCAAAGCCTGTTTGCTTCGGCCCGAGTTTGCCGGCGAGGTAGGCGCCCAGCTTATTTAGGGCTTCGTCCATCAAGGCTCCAGGATCAGAGCGGCATGTCAGCGTTCGATGGTGCCGGTCCGCCTGATCTTCTTTTGCAGGAGCAGCACGCCGTAGACCAGCGCTTCGGCCGTTGGCGGGCAACCCGGAACGTAGATATCCACCGGTACGATGCGGTCGCAACCGCGAACCACCGAGTATGAATAGTGATAGTAGCCGCCGCCATTGGCGCAAGACCCCATGGAGATGACGTAGCGGGGCTCGGGCATCTGGTCGTAGACCTTGCGTAATGCAGGCGCCATCTTGTTGCACAGCGTACCGGCGACGATCATCACGTCAGATTGACGCGGACTGCCGCGCGGCGCGAAACCGAAGCGCTCGAGATCGTAGCGGGGCATCGAAGCCTGCATCATCTCCACGGCGCAGCAGGCGAGCCCGAAGGTCATCCACATGAGCGAGCCGGTGCGCGCCCAATTGATCAGATCGTCGGCCGTGGTGAGCAGGAACCCTTTGTCGGCAAGCTCATCGGAGAAGACACCGAAGCTGGTAGCGCCTGGGGTGATCAGCCCGCCCGCCTGCCCTTCCTTGCCGAACATGGGTTCGGGCATCAATTCCATTCAAGCGCGCCTTTCCGCCACTCATAGATGAAGCCGATGGTCAGGACCCCTAAGAACACGATCATCGACCAGAAGCCGAGTGCGCCAACCTCCTCGAAGGCCACGGCCCAGGGGAACAGAAACGCGACCTCGAGATCGAAGATAATGAACAAAAGCGACACGAGATAGAAGCGCACGTCGAATTTCATGCGCGCGTCATCGAACGCGTCGAAGCCGCACTCATAGGCGGATACTTTTTCGGGGTCGGGCTTGCGGACGGCGATGACAAAAGGCACGAGCAACAGGATCGTGCTGATGACGAAGGCAATGCCGATGAAAATGACGAGGGGCAGGTAATCTTGGAGAAGCTGGCCCATGGCTTTTTCGTCAGCCTTCTTCCGGTGCCAAAATGGCGGGAGTGACGGGACTCGAACCCGCGGCCTCCGGCGTGACAGGCCGGCGCTCTAACCAACTGAGCTACACCCCCTACCGGGCCGTAATCCACGGCCGGAGGCGATCTTCAGCATGTACGGCGTGGGATTTGCCAAGTCAAGGTAAGGCGCCTTCTTCAAGGGCCGCGCACCAGAGAAGCGCTTAGCGCGAAGGTTGGTGGGCGGTGACAGGCTCGAACTGCCGACATCCACGGTGTAAACGTGGCGCTCTACCAACTGAGCTAACCGCCCTTCGCCGGGAAGCGTTAGACCACGCGGGCGACCCGCGCATCGAGGCATTTCCCACATAAGAAAGGCGAAGCCTCACAGTAGCGAGGCTCCGCCTGGAAATCGAGTGCCGGCTTCCGACCTTAGGTGTTGCAGGCCTCTTTGAGCGCCTTACCGGCGCGGAACTTCGGCACCTTCGAGGCCGGGATCTGAACCTCGGCACCGGTGCGCGGATTGCGGCCGACGGATGCCTTGCGCTGTGCGACCTGGAAATTACCAAAGCCGACGATGCGCACGGTGTCGCCACCGCTCAAGGCCTTCTCGATGTTCTTGAACGTCGCGTCCACGGCCTTCTCAGCCGAGTCCTTGGACAGTTCGGATTCCTTCGCCACATGGGCAACCAGCTCAGCTTTGTTCACGGGTCTCCATCCTTTCGCTTGGCCCCAATCGCAGGGCGCATTGCAACCCTCGAGGCCGCTTTGGGTACGCGATGATTCACAAACAAGTGGTGTATGACTGGAGCAAAAAACGCGGAAAATCAACAAATATGGCCGACTCTGTGTACAAGGTCGGACAACGCGATTGCGGCAAATCGACGGCAAGCTCCGCCGTGGCAGCGGTCAGTGGGCCGTCAGGCCGGCCGACGTTTCGTCCTTCGCCGGGACGACTTGGGCTGCCCCTCCGCCCTCTTCCTCCCACACGATCGGCTGGGGCGGACGGGTGAAGGCGATCTTCAGAACCTCTTCCACGCGGGACACGGGTATAATGTCCAGCGAATTCTTAAGTGAGTCTGGTATCTCCGTGAGATCCTTGGCATTTTCCTCAGGGATGATCACCGTCTTGATGCCGGCGCGAAGGGCCGCCAGGAGCTTCTCCTTGAGGCCGCCAATGGGCAGAATCCGGCCACGCAGGGTGATCTCGCCGGTCATGGCGACCTCGCGTCTGACCGGGATTCCGGTCATCAGCGAGATGATTGCCGCGGCCATGGCGACGCCCGCCGAGGGGCCGTCCTTCGGGGTCGCGCCTTCGGGCACGTGAACGTGGATATCCCGCTTTTCGAACAAAGGCGGCTCGATCCCAAAATCCACCGCCCTTGAGCGCACATAGGCATTGGCGGCCTGGATTGATTCTTTCATGACATCGCGCAAATTGCCGGTCACGGTCATCTTGCCCTTGCCCGGCATCATCACGCCCTCGACGGTGAGGATCTCACCGCCGGCCTCGGTCCAGGCAAGACCGGTGACTACGCCAACTTGGTCTTCCAGCTCGGCTTCGCCATAGCGGTACTTGGGCACGCCGAGATAGTCCTCCAGATTCTTGAGCGAGATCCGCACGGACTTCTTCTTTGTGGTCAGGAGCTCCTTGACCGACTTCCGGGCGAGCTTGGCGATCTCCCGCTCAAGGCTACGCACGCCCGCCTCGCGGGTGTAGCGGCGGATCATCTCTTTCAGCGCGTCATCCTCAAGCGCGAACTCGTCAGGCTCAAGGCCGTGGTTCTTGACCTGGACGGCGATCAGATGGCGCTTGGCGATCTCGACCTTCTCGTCCTCGGTGTAACCGGCGATGCGGATGATCTCCATCCGGTCCATCAAGGCCGGCGGAATGTTGAGGGTGTTGGCGGTCGTCACGAACATCACGTTGGAGAGGTCGTAGTCGACCTCCAAATAATGGTCGTTGAACGTATGGTTCTGCTCAGGATCGAGCACCTCAAGCAGCGCCGAGGCCGGATCGCCGCGGAAATCGGCACCCATCTTGTCGATCTCGTCGAGCAGGAACAGCGGGTTGACCTTCTTGGCCTTGCGCATGGACTGGATCACTTTGCCGGGCATCGAGCCGATATAGGTGCGGCGGTGGCCCCTGATCTCGGCCTCGTCGCGCACGCCGCCAAGGCTCATGCGCACAAACTCGCGTCCCGTCGCGCGGGCGATCGACTTGCCGAGCGAGGTCTTGCCGACGCCGGGAGGGCCGACCAGGCAAAGGATCGGGCCCTTCAGCATGTTGGTCCGGTTCTGCACCGCGAGATACTCGACGATGCGGTCCTTGACCTTCTCGAGCCCGTAATGGTCCTCGTCGAGGATCTTCTGCGCGTCGTCGAGGTCGCGCTTAACCTTGCCCTTGACGCCCCACGGGATCTGCAACAGCCAGTCGAGATAGTTGCGAACGACGGTGGCCTCGGCCGACATCGGGCTCATCTGGCGGAGCTTCTTGAGCTCACCCATGGCCTTCTCGCGTGCCTCGCGCGACAGCTTGGTCTTCTCGATCTTGTGCTCAAGCTCGGCCAGATCGTCACGGCCTTCCTCGCTGTCGCCGAGCTCCTTCTGGATCGCCTTCATCTGCTCGTTCAGGTAGTACTCGCGCTGCGTCTTCTCCATCTGACGCTTGACGCGGCTCCTGATCTTGCGCTCGACCTGAAGGACCGAGATCTCGCTCTCCATGAGCGTGAAGACACGCTCCAGCCGCTCAGAGATCGAGGTAACCTGGAGAATCTGCTGCTTCTCGGCAATCTTGATGGCGAGATGCGAGGCGATGGTGTCGGCGAGCTTGGAATAGTCCTCGATCTGACTCGCGGTGCCGAGCACCTCGGGCGAAATCTTCTTGTTGAGCTTCACATAGCTCTCGAACTGGGACACGACCGAGCGGGCGAGCGCCTCGATTTCTTCCTCGGAGCCCAGCGTCTCCTCGACGGGCGCGGTCTCAGCCTCGAAATAGTTCTCGTTGTCGGTGTAGCGGGTGATGGTGGCGCGGCGCGAGCCCTCGACCAGGACCTTCACGGTGCCGTCGGGCAGCTTGAGCAGCTGCAGCACTGAGGCGAGCGTACCCATGTCGTAGATGCCGTCGGTGCCCGGATCGTCGTCGGATGCGTTCTTCTGGGCAACGAGCAGGATCTGCTTGTCGGTGCGCATGACCTCCTCGAGCGCCGCGATCGACTTCTCGCGGCCGACGAAGAGCGGCACGATCATGTAGGGAAAAACGACGATATCACGGAGCGGCAGCACCGGGTAAAGCTCCGGGGCGCCTTCTGTGGTCTCGGACGGTTTTGGTTCAGTCATGATAATGCCGTCGCTTTCTTTTGGGCGGACCGAATGGCGTCCCGCAAGCTACGCTTTCAGTTCACCTCCCCCAAGGTCCGCCTGCCTGGATGCATTGTCCCGGCAAATGCCAGCACCGGCACTGCGGCATGTTGGCCCGCCAAGCCAGCTAACGAAGGTGGCGACGGGCCATGCCGCCGTCAAGTGGCTACTTCCCAGGAGACATACGCTGAATTCCCACGATTTGAGTGGGATTCGCCTGTTCCTTCAAGCGGGGATTGGCGGCACGGGGTCAGGCGCTCGTGCCGACTTCCTCATGCCGCTCGGAGTAGATGCGCAAGGGACGCGCCTTGCCTTCCACCACTTCTGAGCTGATGACGACCTCTTCGACCCCACGCATGCTCGGCAGCTCGAACATGGTGTCGAGCAGGATGCCTTCCATGATAGATCTGAGACCGCGCGCGCCTGTCTTGCGCTCGATCGCCTTCTTAGAGATGGTGCGGAGCGCTTCCTCGGCAAACGAGAGCTGCACATCCTCCATCTCGAAGAGGCGCTGATACTGCCGGACGAGCGCGTTTTTCGGCTCGGTCAGGATGCGGACCAGAGACTCCTCGTCGAGGTCGCCGAGGGTCGCGATCACTGGAACGCGGCCGATGAACTCTGGGATGAGGCCGAACTTCAGCAGATCCTCGGGCTCGACAGCCTTCAGAACGTCACCAGTGCGCCGCTCGTCGACCGGTTCCACGTTGGCGCCGAAGCCGATCGAAGTCGACCGGCCGCGCGCGGAGATGATCTTCTCCAGCCCGGCGAAGGCGCCACCGCAGACAAACAAGATATTCGTGGTGTCGACCTGGAGGAACTCCTGCTGTGGGTGCTTGCGGCCGCCTTGCGGGGGCACGGACGCCACAGTCCCTTCCATGATCTTGAGGAGCGCTTGCTGCACGCCCTCGCCCGACACGTCGCGGGTGATCGACGGATTGTCGGATTTACGACTGATTTTGTCGACTTCGTCGATATAGACGATGCCGCGCTGGGCCCGCTCGACATTGTAGTCGGCGGCCTGCAGCAACTTGAGAATGATGTTCTCGACGTCCTCGCCCACATAGCCCGCCTCGGTTAGCGTGGTGGCGTCGGCCATGGTGAAGGGCACATCGAGGATGCGGGCAAGGGTCTGGGCGAGCAGCGTCTTGCCGCAGCCCGTGGGCCCGATCAGAAGAATGTTCGATTTCGCAAGCTCGACGTCGGAGTTCTTGCCGGCGTGGGCGAGCCGCTTGTAGTGGTTGTGAACGGCCACCGAGAGCACGCGCTTGGCGTAGTCCTGGCCGATCACGTAGTCGTCGAGGACGGCGCAGATCTCCATGGGTGTGGGAACACCATCCCGGGACTTCACGAGGGAACTCTTATTCTCCTCGCGAATAATGTCCATGCAGAGTTCAACGCATTCATCACAGATGAACACGGTTGGCCCCGCGATAAGCTTACGAACCTCGTGCTGACTCTTGCCGCAGAAAGAGCAGTAGAGGGTGTTTTTCGAATCAGTTCCGCTCACCTTGCTCATTCTCTCATCCAATTGTTCTTGGTGTCTGCTCAGCGCCGGCGGCCGCCCGCCTGCGCACTAATGGTCCCTTTTCCCGCCTTGCAAGTGTGAGCGACTCCCCTTGGAAAAGTTGCCCGACGAGCAATCTCAGCATGCTAAGGCGCCACTGATCAAGGATTGATTAAACCCCTTTGTCTGCGCGGGGGACACTCTCCCCGTCGCTTAGAGCATGCAGGGATCATGCCTAGCCCTGACTCGGCAAGGCCAAAATCGACGACTCCTCGGTTAGCCCTAATGATAGCCGGAGCGAGGCTCAGCGGCGTTAGGACACAGGCGGGACCTTCTCCCCCTTGTCATCGAGCGGCTGCCTCTTGGAGATTACCTCATCGACGAGGCCGAACTTCCGCGCATCCTCCGCCGACATAAAGTAGTCGCGATCGAGCGTTTTCTCGATGGTCTCGTAGTCCTGACCGGTGTGGTGGACATAGATGTCGTTGAGGCGCCGCTTCATCTTGATGATGTCTTCGGCGTGCCGCTCGATGTCGCTGGCCTGTCCCTGAAAACCGCCCGAGGGCTGGTGCAGCATGATCCGGGAATTGGGAAGCGAGTAGCGCATGCCCTTCTCGCCGGCGCACAGCAACAGCGATCCCATGGACGCGGCTTGTCCGATGCATAACGTGGCGCAGGGCGGGCGGACGAACTGCATGGTATCGTAGATCGCCATGCCGGACGTCACCACGCCGCCGGGCGAGTTGATGTACATGGAAATCTCTTTCTTGGGGTTCTCGGACTCCAAGAACAGAAGCTGCGCCGTGATCAGCGAGGCCACGTGGTCCTCGATCACGCCGGTGACGAAAATGATCCGCTCCTTGAGCAGGCGGGAATAGATGTCGTAGGCCCGCTCGCCGCGGTTGGTCTGCTCGACCACCATGGGCACGAGCGTGTTCATATATGTCTCGGCCGGATTGTTCATGGATGTCCTGTGCTAGGCCTTCATGGCCGGCCGGGTGGAACGACCAGCGATTCTGTCGGGTTCGTCCTACTACATATGGAGCCGAGCCGCGAAACGGAAGAGGCCAATTGCCACTTCCTTTCAGCCCGCCCCTGCTCAATCAGTCGTGCTTGTGGTCATGGTCGTGGTCATGATCGTGCGCTTCATGGTCGTGCGCATGATCATGATGGGCATGGCCGTGCTCGTCGTCCGGGTCGGCGTAGAGTTCCTCGACGCTGACGGGTTTGTCGGTCACCTTGGCCAGCTCGAGGATGTAGTCCACCACCTTGTCCTCGAAAATCGGGGCCCTGAGCTCCGCCAGCATCTCCGGGTTGTTGCGGTAGAAATCGTAGACCTGCCGCTCTTGGCCGGGGAACTGCCGAATGCGCTCCAGAAGCGACCGGTTGACCTCCTCGTCGGTGATCTTGATCTCGTTGCGCGAGCCGATCTCCGACAGGAGCAGCCCGAGCCTCACGCGCCGCGCGGCGATGTCACGATAGTTTTCGCGAGCCTTCTCCTCGGTCGTGCCCTCGTCTGCGAAAGTTTTCTTGGATTGTTCGAGGTCCTTGGTCACCTGGCTCCAGATCGCCTGGAATTCGTTGTCGACCAGTGTCGGCGGCAGCTCGAAGGTATGGCCTTGGTTCAGCGCATCGAGGAGAGCCCGCTTCACCTTGAGACGTGAGGCCGTGGCGCGGTCCTGCTCCATGCGGGACTTGATGGCTTCGCGCATCTTCTCCACGGAGTCGACGCCGAGGCTCTTGGCGAACTCATCGTCGAGGGTCGGCGTCTCGGGCGAGGCGACCTCTTTCACCTTCGCCTCGAAACGCGCGGTCTTGCCGGCAAGCTTGGCTTCCGGGTAATCGGCGGGGAACGTGGCATCGATGCCGCGCGCATCGCCAGCCTTGGCGCCAAGCAATCCATCCTCGAATCCCGGAATGAAATTGCCGCCGCCAAGCACGATCGGCGCATCTTCGGCAGTGCCGCCTTCAAAGGCCTCACCGTCGAGCTTGCCCACGAAGTCGATGGTCACCCGGTCGCCCTTCTCGGCGGCGCCGTCCTTCGGCTTGTAGTTCTGGTTGGTGGCAAGGACCCGCTCGATCGACTTGTCGACATCCTCCTCGGTGACCGCCGTCACCGGCCGCTCAAGGTCGACCGTGCCGAGGTCCATCACCTCGACATTGGGCAACACCTCGAAGGAGAGCGTGTAGGCGAGGTCGCCGGTGCCGGCGAAGATCTGATTGATCTCGGCCTCATCCTCGGGCAATGCGACCTTCGGCTGGAAGGCGGGCCGCTCCTCGCGCTGGGACAACGCCTCGCGGCTCGTCTCGGCGACGGCTTGCTGCACGACCTCGGCCATCACCGAGCGGCCATAGACCTTGCGCAAATGTTCCTTGGGCACATGGCCGGGCCTGAAGCCCTTGATCTTCGCCTTGCCCTTGAGATCGTCGAGACGCGAGGAGAGCATTCGCTCGAGCTCATCGGCGCCGACCACCACCTTTAGCTCCCGGCGCAACCCTTCTGCATTTGTTTCAATGACGTTCATACCGTCTCAATCCACCACCGTTCGGCGCCTTGCCGGCGCGCGTTTAATCGCAATCGAACCATCCAACGAAGCTGGTTCCCAAGAATTGGTTGGTGCGGGCGGAGGGACTTGAACCCCCACGGCCGAAGCCACCAGAACCTAAATCTGGCGTGTCTACCAGTTCCACCACGCCCGCTGCCTAAGGATTGCCGGCGCGAAGAAGCCCCGGCACCTCATTCCGCCGGTCTATATACACAGCGGATTCTCCGGCTGCTAGCCCGAGGGACCATGTTGTGCAGACCACGCCAAAAGCGCCCTTTCTTATGTCCTGGCGTGGTGTCTGACGCCAATCCTTTCCCTTGATTTGCCTTAAGGCCGCATTCAGCCAGGCGGCCTATTGCACGCTTAGCCCTTAGAGAGCTCTGCCAGGCACAGGAGGACGACCCATGATCCGCTGGGGACTGATCTTGGCGGCGGTGATCATCGCCGCCGGCGCTTGGTTCGATTGGACATATCACGCGATCCGCACGGAGATCGCCGAGCTTCAGTCCCGCCTCCCATCGGCGGCGGACCTCGACCAGAAACAGACGGACGAGCAGCGAGAAGCGACCGTGACCGATTGCCGCCGCGTCGAGAGCCTCCAGTCAAACCTTGTCGCCAAGCTCTTCAAGAGCGAGGACGTGGCGGCACTCGCCGAGCGGTGCCGCGCAATCACGTCTCGCTCCGATGGGAGCCCCGGGCCCTAACCATCCTCGCTTTGTCTAAGTGCTTGGAATGCCATGCCTCGGGGCGCGGGTTTCTCGCAATTTCCGCGACTTGCGGCGGCTGATGCCGCTCAGTAGGGTGCCAAGAAGATTCCCAAGAACAAAGATTCCAAAGGCTCCCCCGCGTGTCCTACCGCAACGGCATCGTCGAGGCGATCGGCAACACACCGCTGATCAAGCTCAAGCGCGCGTCGGAGGAAACCGGCTGCACGATCCTGGGCAAGGCCGAGTTCATGAACCCGGGCCAGTCGGTGAAGGACCGCGCGGCGTTGTTCATCATTCGCGACGCGATGAACGCGGGCCAGCTGAACCCCGGCGGCACCGTGGTCGAGGGCACGGCCGGCAATACCGGCATCGGCTTGGCTCTCGTCGGCAACGCGCTTGGCCTCAAGACCGTCATCGTGATTCCCGACACCCAATCGGACGAGAAGAAGCAGATGCTGCGTCTTGCCGGGGCCGAGCTGATCGAGGTGCCTGCGGTCCCCTACAAGAACCCCAACAACTACGTGAAATATTCCGGCCGGCTCGCCGAGGAGCTTGCCGCCACGGAACCCAACGGGGCCATCTGGGCCAACCAGTTCGACAACGTGGCGAATCGCCAGGGCCATATCGAGACGACGGCGCAGGAGATTTGGCGCGACCTCGACGGCAAAGTTGACGGCTTCATCTGCGCGGTCGGCACCGGCGGCACGCTGGCCGGCGTCTCCATGGGGCTGAAGGAGCACAACCCCGACGTGGTGATCGGCCTCGCCGACCCGATGGGGGCTGCGCTCTACAATTTTTACAAGCACGGCGAGCTCAAGTCGGAAGGTAGCTCGATTACCGAAGGCATTGGCCAAGGCCGCATCACCGCCAATCTGGAAGGGGCCAAGGTCGACGCGGCCTACCAGATCCCCGACGCGGAGGCCCTGCCCGTGGTGTTCGACCTGTTGAGCGAGGAAGGCCTCTGCCTCGGGGGGTCGAGCGGCATCAATGTCGCCGGCGCCATCCGCCTGGCAAAGGACATGGGCCCCGGCCACACCATCGTCACGGTGCTCTGCGATTACGGCACGCGGTATCAAAGTAGGCTGTTCAATCCGGAGTTCTTGCGCGAAAAGGGGCTGCCAGTGCCCGGATGGCTCGATCAGACCCAGCCTGCGGCACCGCGCGTGTTCGTCTAGCCAGGCATTGGAGAAATGAATTTGACGACGCCGAAGACATGGCTGATTGAGACCGACGAACTCGAGGCTGAGCTCGATGCACCCGATTTTGTGATCATCGACGCCACCTGGTACATGCCGGGTGAAGGCAAGGATGCTCACGCGGAGTATCTGGAAGAGCACATCCCCGGCGCGATCTTTTTCGACATCGATGAGATCGCCGATACCAACAGCGCTCTGCCCCACATGTTGCCGCCGCCGGAGAAGTTTTCTTCGCGCATGCGGACCATGGGCATCGGCGATGGCCAGCGCGTCGTGATCTACGACCGGCACGGCATGTTCAGCGCGCCACGGGTGTGGTGGATGTTCCGCGTCATGGGCGCCGAGGATGTCAGCGTGCTGAATGGCGGTTTGCCGAAATGGAAGCGCGAAGGCCGTCCACTGATGACCGGAGAGCCGGCGCCCCGTACCACGCGGCACTTCACGGCGCGGCGCAATCTCGACCTCGTGCGCGACGTCGATGACATGAAGGCGCTGATCCACGACAAGTCTTCGATCATCGTCGATGCGCGCTCGCCCGAACGGTTTGCCGGACAGGCGCCCGAGCCGTGGCAGGGCGTGCGCGCCGGCCACATCCCTGGCTCGCACAACGTCCCTTATGGACAGGTGCTCAACGCCGACGGCACGCTGAAATCGCCGGAGGAGCTGAACGCATTGTTCGCGGCGGCCGGCGTCGATCCGCATGTGCCGGTGGTGACGACTTGCGGGTCCGGCATCACGGCTTGCCTGCTCTCGCTGGCGCTGGCCGAGACCGGTCATCGCCGCACGTCGGTCTATGACGGCTCCTGGGCGGAATGGGGCGCCGATGAGAAACTTCCGATCGAGACAGATTAGCGCCCGCAGGCATCCCCCTCGCCTCGGCTAGAGGCTCGTATGAGCAAGCCCACCAAGACCCAGAAGCCGGACACGCGGCTCGCCCATGCGGGCCGTGACCCCGCGCGCCATCATGGCTTCGTCAACACGCCGATCTACCGCGGCTCGACGGTGCTCTATCCCACCATGGCGTGTCTCGAGGCGGACGATCAGGATTTCAGCTACGGCCGCCTCGGCACGCCGACGGTGGCAGCGCTACAAGCCATGATCGCCGAGCTCGAGGGCGGCCACTCGACTCTGCTCACGCCGTCGGGTCTGTCGGCGATCTCGGCGGCGCTGCTCGCCTTCGTCTCGAGCGGCGACCACATTCTCGTCTCCGACAGTGTCTACCGGCCGACGCGGCGGTTCTGCGACAACGTGCTGAAGCGGCTTGGGGTCACCACGACCTATTACGATCCGCTCATCGGCGCGGGGATCGCCGCGCTCCTCACTGACAAGACGCGCGTCGTGTTCACCGAGTCGCCGGGCTCTCAGACTTTCGAGGTCCAGGACATTCCGGCGATCGCGCAAGCCGCGCATGCACGCGGGGCAGTTGTCATCGCCGATAACACCTGGGCGACGCCGCTCTACTTCCAGCCGTTCGCGCACGGCGCCGACGTCTCGATCCAGGCCGCCACCAAATACATCGTGGGCCATGCCGATGCCATGCTCGGCGCCATCACCATGACGAAGACGACCGCGGCTCAGGTCGCCAGGACCCATGACGAGCTTGGACTATGTCCAGGACCGGAGGACGTCTATCTGGGTTTGCGGGGTCTGCGCTCCCTGAGCGTGCGGCTCGAACGCCACCAGCGGTCGGGGCTCGCGCTCGCCGAATGGCTCGCCGCGCGGCCCGAGGTCGTGCGCGTGCTGCATCCGGCACTCGCGAGCGATCCCGGCCATAGGCTGTGGCGGCGCGATTTCACCGGCGCGTCGGGTCTCTTCTCGATCGAGTTGAAGCCCTGCCGCCACGAGGCGCTTGCCGCCATGCTCGACGGGCTCGCGCTGTTCGGCATGGGCTATTCGTGGGGCGGTTTTGAAAGCCTGATTTTGCCGTTCGACCCGGCCACTTATCGGACTGCGACGACGTGGCGGGTGGAAGGGCCCGCGCTCCGTCTTCACGTCGGCCTGGAGGACGTCGAGGATCTGAAAGCGGATCTCGACGCGGGCTTTGCTAGGCTCGCCACGCGCGCCTGATCCATCAGCTGAAGTGGTAGAACACCACGAGCGTCATCGCGTAGACGGCGAGCACCAAGGCTGAGTCGATACCCATTCCAAGAATCGTGCGGCGTGAGCGGATCAGCAGACCGGCGAGATAGATCGCCGTGACGAGGACACCTGAGACGAGGGCAAACGCGGTTGCCTGATCGATGGTGCCGAGGATCGGGGCACCGCTATAGGCGAGGTCCGCGGGGAGCACGAGCGCGACCATCAATAGATTGCTGCCGAAGATGTTGGAGATCGCCATGCTAGGGGCGCCAATACGCACGGCGGCCAGCGTCGTGCTCACCTCCGGCAGTGAGGTGGCGCTGGCAAGAAGCGTGACGCCGATGAAGCTCGAGGCCAACCCGGTCTGCTCGGCGATGGCAGCAGCGCTTGCCGTCAGCCCCAGGCCGCAGACGAGAATCACCGTGCTCAACATGGCAAAGCTCCAGACCAGCGACGGAAACGGCGCGCGGTCGAGCTCTTTCGGTACGACGTCGCCGATCAAAGGCTCCTCGGTCTCAGGCACCTCGACCGGGACCCAGGTATCGTTCTTGCCGTATTCGCGCAGCATCATCACGATGCCCACATAGGCAACGCCAAGAAGCAGCGTGCCGAGCCCAACGCCGAAGGGTAGCGAGAACTCGCCGACGGCGTGAAGCCCGAGCAGCATTGCCAGCAGAGCGATGAGCAAGGTCGCTTCGAGCGCCGAGGCGGGGCCGCGCGGATAAGACGTCAGCGCCACGGCAGCGAACGAGATGTCGGCCACGGCGAGGATCGCGGTCTGCATGGTGATGCCGCCGAACATATTGCCGAGCACGAGTTCGGGTTCGCCGGCAAAGGCGCCGTAAAGCGTCGTCACCATTTCCGGCAGCGAGGTCGCGGCGGCGACAAACACGAGCCCCATGAAGGCCTGCCCGATGCGTTTCCGGTCGGCGATGGCGTCGGCATAAATCGCGAGCCGGCTGCCAGCGAACCATACGCCCGTGGCCGCGGCCAGGAAGAGCGCGAGGGTCACGGGAATGGGCAGTTGCGCGAGAGCCGTGATCAAGTCGGCAATCCTGTCATATGCACCGGAAGCGTTCCTGCCGACTGAACGGAATTGGTGGAATTGCGTTGCGAGGCCGGACTCGACCCCGGCTTAGACTTGGCCCCGGCTTATAAGGCGGCTCGTAGCGTCTCGCCAAGGGCGTAGAGCGCCGCAGCCAATAGGGCTCTCTTATTTGGTCTTCTTCTTCGTCTCGGGAGACGGCTCGCTCAGACGGTAGGCGGCCAGGGTATTGTCCAGCATCATCGGGATCAGCACCGTATTGGTCTGCGGAAAATAGGTCAGGTCGGCGCTTCCCTGGTTGAGATTGATCAACTGATCCGCCTTCCCCTTGGAGTCGATGCGATAAAGGGCGCCGCCTGCCCAATCGGTGACGAGGTAGATGCCGGGCGCGAGCGGCTCAAGCCCATCGAGATTGCCTACAGGCTCGCCCTTCCCCAGCTTTTCGACCGTCTGGTCCTCTAGCGACACGGCAAGCAGGCCCGCGAGTTCCTGCTTCTGCCCCTCGCTCGGCATCCTGCCGAAAGACGCGACGATGAGCTTGTCTCCTTGGACGAGAAGACCGTTCGGCCCGTTCAAATCATCGTTGGCGACCCACGGCTCGAAGGTTCCGTCTTTCAGTCGCCAGATCGTGTTCATGGGCGTGTCGGAGGCGTAGACCGTCCCGTCCTCGGCAACGGCCACGTCGTTGAGAAAAATGGCGCCGTTGGCCTTATGGCGCTTGGAGATGCGTCCCGAGGCGGCATTGATCTCCACGAGTTCGTCGACGTCGGCGACATAGAGCGTGCGGTCACGCAGCGCGAGGCCAGTCGGAGAGTTCAGGCCCTTGACCCATTGCCGCTCCAGGATAGTCCCATCGGGTTTGAGCCTGGCAATGAAGCCGTTGCCATCTTTCTGCATGATGGCGCCATTGATGTTGCTGACATAAATGACGTCGGTGGCCGGGTCGTGCACAACCGATTCCGGCTGTGACAAACCCTTGACCTCCCAAACGAGCTTGGGCTCAGCGGCGGCGACGGTGGCACTGCCGAGAATGACGGTTAAGACGAGGCCGAGAATCAAACGCATGGGTCCTCCGACTTGATTGGCGCAAGCTCCCAGAGCGAGATGGCGATCCCGGCAGGATTCGAACCTGCAACCCTCTGCTTAGAAGGCAGATGCTCTATCCCTTGAGCTACGGGACCACACTGTTCTTGCCCAGCAGTATAACCCGAAACGGTGACTGTCAGTGTGTCCAGCGATCCGGACGGCCGAACTTGAAGTTCTCGGAGTAGGACTTTGGCCGGAACTTCGTCGGGTTCGGCTCCTCGAGGCGGAAGGCGATGCCGTTACCCGTGGCGAAAGCGATCGCTTCCTCTTTGGTGGCGAAGCTGATGCGGACCTGCCGTCTCGTGTCGCCCGAGCTCGTCCAGCCCATCAACGGTTCGATCACACGCGGCTGATCGGGAACGTATTCCAGCACCCACTCGCGCGAGGCGGCTTTGCCTTGCTGCATCACGTTCTGAGCGGGCTTGTAGATGCGGGCCGCCATGAGCTTCCTTCTTCGTTCGACTTCGCTCGGCCAAGCCGCGAGTGGTCGGGGCAGCAAGATTCGAACTTGCGACCCCCTGCTCCCAAAGCAGGTGCGCTACCAAACTGCGCCATGCCCCGACTCAATCGCTGGCCAATGGCTGAGGCAAACGGGCAGACCCGGACAGCCATGCAAAGACCTTCATAAGTGTCCTTGCGGCCTCCGGCTAGTGCCAAGGCGTTAAAGCCGCATGAGCCCTTAAGGCGCGGCGGCATCGGGCCGGGGATAGATCACCTTGTCTCCCGGCTTGAGCCCGATCTTGTCAGCTTGGCCGGCATTCAGCTCCAGCACGCCGGCCACCGCGCCGCCCGACGAGATCAGGTCGGTGGAGAAGGGCTCGGTGTTGACCTCGATGCGGTGCACAAGCCCGTCAGCCGAAATGAAGACCATGTCGAGGGGAATGTAGGTGTTCCTCATCCACATGCCCACCGGTTGGGGCGTGTCGTAGAGAAACAGCATGCCGCTCGTCTCGGGCAGCGACCGGCGGAACATCAGGCCCAGCGCCCGGTCGCCGTCGCTTGTCGCCACTTCCACGTCGTAGCGGTGCTCGCCGCTGTCGGTCTCCAGTACGACCGTGCCAGTGCCAGCGGCCATGCCACTCGCAAGCGGCATTAGCGTCGCAAGCGCAACGAGGCAAGCGGCGGCGATGTGGCTTAGCGAGGCGCGCCTTGTCAGTGGGAGGACGGCCCGTTGGCACCGTCCGGCTTCAGCTCGGCCGCCATCAGCCCTTTCGAGCCCCGGCCATAGCGGACCAGCAGTGACTGCCCCGGCCTGAGCTCGGTGAAGCCGCAGCGTCGAAGCGTCTCCATGTGCACGAAGATGTCGGGCGTCGACAGACCCCGCGTCAGGAAGCCGAAGCCGCGGAGGCGGTTGAACCACTTCACCATGGCCCGCTCCCAGTCGCTTTCCGGGATCACGACAACGTGGGTCCGCTGCGGCAACTGCGAGGGATGAATAGCGGTGGTATCGTCCATCTCGACGATGCGAAACGCTTGCAACCCCTTCGGGCGGCGTAGCACCTCGCAGACCACCCGCGAGCCTTCGTAAGCGGTCTGATGACCGTCGCGTCGAAGGCAAGTCACATGCAGGAGAACGTCGGGAAGGTCTTCGTCCGGTACGATGAACCCATAACCCTTTGACGCATCGAACCACTTGATCGACCCCGAGACCTCGAACACATCGACTGTGGCATCCTCGTCGCGTTGATTATGTTCCTCTAGATGTGGCGGTTCGTTCGCCCCCATGCCGCATTCCCCCGCTTAACTTCCATCAGTCGATCCGACGCCTCACCAACGAATCGACTGGAACACTCTCTTTCGACCATAGCATTGCCGCTTAACGTGGCTAGTGGAAATTTCCTGAGCGTCACGCCTTCTCCACAATCGACAGTCGAGTTCGTCATGTCTGTGCAAATGCGAAAGCAACCACCTGATCGGCAACCGAAACTCTGACCACTCGGAGCGCGTGTGTGATCTACGTCACGCCGGTCGGAATCTCGATGGTGACAGTGCAACCGTTTTTGGTGTCACGAGAATTTTCGTTCGCTGAGACTCGCGCGCGCCGATCTGCAGCGTTGTGTGCACCGTGCAAACAAGGCAATAGAAATTGCATCGACGACAGTCGATGATGTCGGCGGCGTGATGTTCTTGCCACAGCCGAGCGCCTCGCGCTAAGGGTCAGGCCGCCTCGGACAACAGCGCAAGGAGACGACAAGCGATGAAGTATCTGCACACCATGGTGCGCGTTTCCGATATCGACCGGTCGCTCGACTTCTACTGCAACAAGCTAGGTCTGAAAGAGCTCCGCCGCATGGAGAGCGAGCAAGGCCACTTCACGCTCGTCTTTCTGGCGGCCCCCGGCGACGAGGAGGCCCAGGTCGAGCTCACCTATAATTGGGATCCGGAAGCCTATGGCGAAGGGCGCAATTTCGGCCATCTCGCCTACGAGGTCGATGACATTTACGCGACCTGCGAGCGCTTGATGAAGGGCGGCGTCACCATCAACCGGCCCCCGCGGGACGGCCACATGGCCTTCATCCGCTCCCCCGACAACATCTCGATCGAGCTGTTGCAGAAGGGCGGGCCGAAGCCCAAGCAAGAGCCATGGGCGTCGATGGAGAATACGGGGAAGTGGTAGGCCCCTCGAGAGGACTGAACTTTCATCTCCTTAATGATCGATTAACCACAGGAGCGGATCCTATCGGAATGGTGCTCACAGCGGCACAGCTCGCAAAGATCGCGACGTTCTATGCAGAGGCGGCGCAGAAAGTATGTGAATCGCCGAATCAGACGGACGATTTCGCCTGGAAGGCTAATTGGTTTCACAGCCTCTCCCGGATAGCCGCAACCAGCGGGGCGCCGATGTTTGTCAGAAGAGACATTCAACGATAGTCACCTAGTCTCCCGAGGATAAGTCTGCGGCAGGCCCGTCTGTCGAAGGCGTTGGTGTACCGGGCCTGTCAGCGTAAGCCCCTATGTCTGTTTAGTCCCCCAACAGCGGCGTTTTGGTCCGCAAAGTGCTAGGAGCAGGCATTCGACTGCGTAATGTCACTCGGCGGCTTGTTCTGCTTGCGCCTTTCCTGGCTCGTTGGCATTTGCCTGCTCCAATTTCGCGATCTCGCCATCGAACCCAGGCAAGGTCATTGGGCAGCGTGGCTGACCGGCCCCGTCCAGTGGCGGCGGGCTGGCGTCTGGGACCGGATCATGGATGGGCTCAATGCCGTTCACGACGCGGCGGTTCAGATGATCGATACATCCGTCATCCGCGTACACCAGCATGGTGCCTGCATCGCCAATAACAGCGGGCAGCATATTGGTCGCTCCCGTGGCGGGCTTACCAGCAAGATCCATGTCATTGTGGACGCCAATGGGTTACCAGTGCATCTCGGCCTCACTGGTGGTCAGGCGCACGACAACCAACTCTGCTCGGCCTTGCTGCGACAGCTCCCTCGACACGCGCGCTGGCAGATCGTGGGTACGACGCGGACTGGATCATCGCGTACGACGAGCTACACCATTCGTCAACCGCTACAGCTTCTAGTGGTGTGCAAGTGAGCCGCCAAATATCCCTTGGCTTTCCAATTTTCGTTGACAACGCCAAAAATTACCAATGACGCCGGGACCCATAACGAAGCTGCCGGTTGCCGGGCCTTTCGAGCGGATTCTCCGCGTGGTCCGCCAAGCCTTCGTTAGGTGTCAGAGCAGTCCCGAGCTGGTAGCTCGCGTTGTCTGCTGCGCCAGAGCTGCATAGTTACCGCAGCGGTCGTTTGCGATGCATGGATTGGATCCACCTCCGAGCCAGTCCGCTCTGCGCAGATAGTCCCAGCAGCCGACGAATCTCAGATAGGAATAGGCGGCAGCTACCATGTAATTTCGCGTTCGAGCGCAGATTTGTCGAGGATGTGTAGGCCATCGTCTGATCGAATCACCATCTCGCGACGTTTCCAGTCACTCAGAACGCGATTGACATTTTCCCGTGCCACGCCCGCCATCGCGGCTAGCTCTTTTTGACTGACCATTTTCCGTATCACGATGCCCCCAGAGCTCGTTTCCTCGCCGAGACCTTTGGCAATTTCCAAAAGCGCGTGGGCGACGCGTCCCTTCACCGTCAAGAATGCTAAGGCGGCGATAGTTTCGTCAGCCTCTCGCAACCGGCTCGCTAAAAGAGTCGTGAGATAGCGGTATAATTCGGGGTGCCGTTCGACACACTGTGCGAACGCGGATCGGCTGACAAAGCGCAGTTGAGTGTCGCTCACGGCAACGACTGATGCCGATCTTGGTAGGCCATCGATCATCGAGAGGTCCCCGACAATCTCGCCCGGCGTAACGAGGGCCAGAATCCGCGTCTCTCCCTGCGGTGATGTCAAAATGACTTTTAACGTACCCTCATCGACTCGATAGCAACCGTCGCCTTCATTGCCGGCCTCGAAGAGAAGGTCGCCGGCCTTTAGATTTAGCACTTTCGCATGGGAAAAAAGGTCGGAAGAGATTTTCTCGGGGAGAGGAGGCCATCTGCTGGAAACTGAAAACTTCAGTGTCATTACTGTGCTTTGGCCCTTTTCTGTCACGCGCCCAAGTGGAACTAATTTGTAAATATACTATTCCGCGTACGAACTCAGCGCTTGATGATAATAAGTTGCATGGGTGTGATGCGCATCACCCTTAACCAGCACAACAAGGTTGGGTTGAGTTGCCCCGCCAAACTAAGTCATTGATGTTACTGGTACCCCCTAGGGGATAAGGACCTGGTCGAGGTCGAGCGCTACACCCGTGCCGCGTCGCAGGAATGGCTGGCTGAGAATGCCATCGAGTTACAAACCAAAGGAGAGGTGGTCCCGGTTATCTGAACAGATTTTCCGCATCGATAAGTGGAGCGTCTGCCGGGTTAGGCTGCCATGCGGATTGGCAGCGGGGTGAAGTAGGCTTGATCGGGTGTGGTTCCGTCAAGGCTCGAATGCGGTCGGCGGCCGTTGTAGAAGTCCAGGTAGCGACCGATTGAGGCGCGGGCCTCGCTGACGCTGTCGTAGGCCTTGAGATAAACCTCCTCGTATTTGACGCTGCGCCACAGCCGCTCGACGAAGACGTTGTCCCGCCAGGCGCCCTTGCCGTCCATGCTGATGGCAATCCCGTTCTCGATCAGCACGCCGGTGAAGGCCGAGCCGGTGAACTGGCTACCCTGATCCGTGTTGAAGATGTCCGGCTTGCCGTGACGAGCCAAAGCATCCTCCAGCGTTTCGACGCAGAACGCCGCCTCCCTGGTGATCGATGCGCGCCACGACAGAACTCGGCGGCTGAACCAATCGAGCACCACGGCGAGATAGACGAAGCCACGCGCCATCGGGATATAGGTGATGTCCATCGCCCACACCTGGTGCGGCCGGACAATCTCCATCCCGCGCAGCAGATACGGATAGATCTTGTGGCCGGGCTCGGGCTTCGTCGTGCGCGGACGGTGATAGAGCGCCTCTATCCCCATCCTCCGCATCAGCGTTTTGACATGCCGACGGCCGATCCCTCGGCAGACAGCAGGCCTCGCAACATCCGCGAGCCGGCGAAGGGGAACTCCAGATGCAGCCGGTCGAGACGCCGCATGGCCTCCAGGTCGGTCGCCGACACCGAACGCGGCAGGTAGTAGACGCTGCCACGACTGATGTTCAAAGCTTCCGCCTGCTTGGCGATGGCCAGGTCGTGCTCGCGGTCAATCATCGCCTTGCGCTCAGCAAACCTGCCTTGCCGAGCGCTCCTTCCAAAAAATCGTTCTCCAGCGTCAGCTCTCCGATCTTGGCGTGCAGCGACTTCACGTCGATGGCAGGCTGTGCCGCTCCGTTGCCGCCGGGACCGAAAACATCGGCAGCCCCGCCCTCAAGCTGCGCTTTCCACGATGTGATCTGATTGGGGTGGACATCGAACTGCTCCGCAAGCTGCGCCAGTGTTCGATCGCCCTTGATGGCGGCAAGCGCCACCTTTGCCTTGAAGCCCGGTGTGTGGTTCCGGCGTGGTCGTCTGCTCATGGTCTCTCCTGATTCGATGAGCACAGCGTGCCCGCTGTCAGGCAGAAACTCCACTTATCGTCCTGTGCAGATTTCCGGGACCGGCTCTATCGCTCAGTTAGGAACGAGGCCGGTGCACTTGCCCTTCACGGTGCAATAAACGCCAGTGCCCTTACCCTTATTCTCGCAGCCGAAGCCGCTGGCGTTGTTCCAACAATCGCAGCCGGGGCATTTTTTCTTGATCGAAGAGTTATGAGTGAGTGCCGCTTATGGCTACGCGCTTCGCAAGGGCGTCAGTGGCGACGAACCCAACGGCAGCAGCGAGGCAGAGAGAGGCAGTTGCGAGGATTCTGAGCTGGAGCATCGTGGCCTCCTTCGGCTCCCCGAGCGTGAAAGTATGGACGTAGGCGCACACCGGCGACACCAATTTCTTCAACGAAGCCTGTTCCTGGACCCTGGACTACATGAACGCGCGCCGGGCTTTCGTCCACCACGGACTTTGTGCGACGGCCAGAAAACAGGTGATGGAGAAGAGAATGAACGGGAGCGTGACGCGCTACGGACTACAAGAGACTTTATGGCGCTCCCGCCAAATGCCCGCAGGGAGCAATTCATAATTGTATCACGTTTTGCGGCGGCTCAAGGGGCGGATTCGGCCGATCCGCAGGGATCCAAATTCGAGGCAGGTTCGCTTATCAGATATTGGACATGTGTTGGACACTTCATCGATGGGCGGCACTAAACTCTTGATATTGTTGGTACCCCCTAGGGGAATTGAACCCCTGTTTCCAGGTTGAAAACCTGGCGTCCTAACCATTAGACGAAGGGGGCGTACCGTTTGAGCCCCGTCATATAGAAAGGTTTGGCGGCGCTCGCAAGAATGAGCCTTCAGCTTTCGGCGCTGCCCGGCTCGGCCGCATCCTCGATCATCAGCTCCACGCTCGTGCGCCCCTGCCAGACCGAGCGGTGCAAATGCCCGGCGACATGGAGCGTCATCCCCTCCCCTTTGGCGAAGAGGTCGCCGAGCGGCGTGCCCGCCACGCGGAAGGCGCAAGCCTCGATGCGTGCGCCGTCGGATGCGAGCAGCGTGCAACGGAGATGCGCTTGGGCTTGGCCCATGCTGCGGAGGCGGGTCACGCGATGGGCCGGAAACACGAAGCGCGGCTTTGGGTAGCCTGACCCGTATGGGCCGGCGCGCTCGAGCAGATCGATCAGTTCCAGCGTCGCGCCACGGGCCGACAGCGCCCCGTCGATGGCAAGCTGACGGCCTGCGGAGGCTTGCGCCACAGCCTGCGCCAACCGGTCTTGCAGAAAGCCGCGCGCAGCGTCGTACTTTGACCGATCCAGCGTGAAGCCCGCCGCCATGGCGTGTCCGCCGCCCTTGAGGAAGAGTCCTTCATGCACCGCGAGCCGCACCACGGCGCCGAGATCCACCGATGGCAGCGAACGCGCCGATCCCGTCGCGGTGCCGTCGGGCTCGAACGCCATAACGAAGGCCGGCAGATGGAAGCGGTCGGCGATACGGCCGGCAACCAGGCCGATGAGCCCTTTGTGCCAGCCGTCAGCCCCGAGAAAGATCAGAGGCAGGTCGGGCTCAGCCTCAATGCTTGCCTCAGCGCGGGCGAAGGCGTCCTCCAACATGTGCTCCTCGATGGCTTTGCGCTCGACATTGAGGGCCTCCAGCTTCGCGGCAATGGCGCGCGCTTCGACCTCGTCGTCGCAGGCAAGCAACTTCGCGCCAAGGCCCGATGCGCCCACCCTGCCGCCGGCATTGATGCGGGGGCCGAGGACGAAGCCGAGGCTATAAGAGGTCGGCGCCTCGTCGAGACGAGCCGCGTCGGCAAGAGCGCGCAAGCCGGCATTGTGCCTGAGCCGAAGCACTTTGAGCCCCTGGGTCACGAAGGCGCGGTTGGCGCCTTGGAGGGGCACCACGTCGCACACCGTGGCGAGCGCCACGAGATCGAGCAGACCGAGGAGATCGGGCTCCGGCGTGCCGCCATAGAAGCCGTCGCGCCGCAGCACGCCGACCGTGGCAACGAGAAACAAGAACACGACGCCGGCCGCGGCGAGATGGCCCTGGCCTGAGAGATCGTCCTGGCGGTTCGGATTGATCACCGCGAAGGCCGCCGGTAGCGCCTCGTCGGCCTGATGGTGGTCGACGACGATGACCTCCACGCCGGCCGCATTCGCCGCGGCGATGGCGGCCTCGGACGTCGTGCCGCAATCGACGGTGAGGATGAGGCGAGCCCCCTCCTTCGCCAACCCCGTCAAGGCCCCAGGCGTCGGGCCGTAACCTTCGGTCAGGCGGTCGGGGATATAGGTGGCGCAAGGCCGGCCATGGGCCCGTAGGAACCGCTCGACCAGGGCGACGGAGGCCGCGCCGTCCACGTCGTAGTCGCCGAATACGGCGATGGCTTCGCTCGCGCGGATCGCGCCCGCGAAACGCTCGGCCGCCCGCTCCATGTCTTGCAGGCGCGCCGGATCGGGCAGCAACGTGCGCAGCGACGGATCGAGATAGCGGTCGGCGGTTTGGAGCTCGGCGCCGCGGGCGGCGAGCACGCGCCCAAGCAGATCAGGCAGCCCATGGGCTTGCGAAATGGCCGTGGCAACCATCGTCCGCCCAGGATCGAGACGCTCGACCCAACGGCGACCGCGCGCAGACCGCTCTACGCCGAGCAGTGCGCGGCTTGCGTCCGTTACGTCGTATTTCAACGCTGCTGTCACGCCATCCCACTCGCGTTCATCGTACGGAAACGGCAAGTGTAGCCGATTCGCCTCGGCGCTCCCGTCAGTCGAACTTGTCAGTCGAACTTGCCGACGTCGGGATGCTCGGTCCTGATCCAGCGCACGGTGTGGGTTGAGGCACGCATGACCACGCTTTGGGTGAAGATCGCGTCTTTGGTGAAACGCACCCCTTCCAGGAGCGACCCGTCGGTCACGCCGGTGGCGGCGAAGCTGAGATCCCCCGACACCATATCCCTGATCCCGTATTTGCGCTTGAGGTCCGAGATGCCCGCCGCGCGGGCGCGGGCGCGATGCTCCTCGTTCGGCGCGATCAGCCGTCCTTGCATCTGCCCGCCGATGCAAGCAAGCGCCGCGGCCGCAAGCACGCCTTCCGGTGCCCCACCGATGCCCATGTACATGTCGATGCCGGTCTCATGCGGATCGGTGACGTGGATCACCCCGGCAATGTCGCCGTCGCCGATCAGCCTGAGGGCCGCGCCCGTCGCGCGAACGTCCTCGATCAGCTTTCCGTGGCGCGGACGGTCCAGAATGCAAACGGTGAGCTCGCTGACGGCGACGCCCTTGGCTTTGGCGAGCGCCTTGAGATTGTCGGCGGGCGAAGCGTCAAGATCGACAACCCCTTCGGGGAAGCCAGG